>ERZ791865.751-NODE-751-length-41418-cov-6.024442_pt1 | contig 41418 bp, 30 predicted proteins | sample MGYA00509942_ERZ791865 | MGnify/ENA primary metagenome ERZ791865 (study PRJEB30046, sample SAMN00792098) | human gut metagenome | study: EMG produced TPA metagenomics assembly of the A metagenome-wide association study of gut microbiota in type 2...
CCGTCAGATGTGGAAGTACAGCTCGTACTCCAGCGGGGTCGGGGCCAGACGAGCCTGGTCGATCTCGCCGCGCTTGATGCTGATCCAGGTATCGATCAGGTCGTCGGTGAAGACGTCGCCTGCGGTGAGGAAGTCGTGATCTTCCTCAAGGGCGTCCATGGCCTCAGCCAGGGAGCTCGGAACCTGCTTGATGCCAGCGTGCTCTTCCGGCGGCAGCTCGTACAGGTCCTTGTCGACCGGTGCCGGAGGTTCGATGTGGTTCAGGATGCCGTCCAGGCCTGCCATCAGCTGTGCGGAGAAGGCGAGGAACGGGTTGCAGGACGGATCCGGAGCGCGGAACTCGATACGCTTCGCAGCCGGGGAGGTGCCGGCCAGCGGAATACGGATGGCGGCGGAGCGGTTACGAGCGGAGTACACCAGGTTGACCGGAGCCTCGAAGCCCGGGACCAGACGGTGGTAGGAGTTCAGAGACGGGTTGGTGAAGGCGAGCACAGAGGAAGAGTGCTTGATCAGGCCGCCGATGTACCAGCGGGCGAGGTCGGACAGACCGCCGTAGTTCTTCTCATCGTAGAACAGCGGCTTGCCGTCCTTCCACAGGGACTGGTGGCAGTGCATGCCGGTACCGTTGTCGCCTGCGATCGGCTTCGGCATGAAGGTGGCGGCCTTGCCAGCGAGGGCAGCGGTCTCGTGGACGACGTACTTGTACTTCATCAGGTCATCGCCTGCGTGCTGCAGGGAGTTGAAGCGGTAGTTGATCTCCTGCTGGCCAGCGCCTGCCACCTCGTGGTGGGAACGCTCGAGAATCAGGCCGACCTTCTGCAGGTTGGCGACCATGTCGTCGCGCAGGTCCTGGGTGTGGTCAATCGGCGGAACCGGGAAGTAGCCCTTCTTGACGCGGTTCTTGAAGGCGATGTTCGGGGTGCCGTCATCTTCGGTGTCAATGCCGGAGTTCCACGGAGCCTCGATGGAGTCCACCTCGTAGAAGGAGCGCTGCATGCTGTTCTCGAAACGTACCTTGTCGAAGATGAAGAACTCGGCTTCCGGAGCGAAGGAAGCGGTGTCGGCGATGCCGGTGGACTTCAGGTAAGCCTCGGCCTTGCCGGCAACCTGACGCGGGTCGCGGGAGTACGGCTCGTCGGTCAGCGGGTCGACGATGGAGAATGCCACGTCGAGGGTCTTGTGCTTGCGGAACGGATCGATGAATGCGGTGGAAACGTCCGGCACCAGCTTCATATCGGACTCGTTGATGGCCTGGAAGCCTTCCACGGAAGAACCATCGAACGGCATGCCGTCGGTGAAGGCGTCCTTCAGGAATTCGCTTGCCGGCACGGTGAAGTGCTGCTGAACACCGATCAGATCGGTGAAGCGAACGGAGACATACTCAATGCCTTCCTTGTTGATAAGGGCCTCAGCATCAGCCTTGGTTTCAAGTGCAGTCACGGGACCGCTCCTTTCGAATAAGTTACTTACAGGCTCTTAGTCTATGGTCGCGCGTTTCGCTCACTCGCCATTTGGGTTACGAGAATGTTTCGTAATGACATATTCGAGGTGTGATTTCGCGGAAAATCACGATTCGATTGTTACGAACAGCCACGTCCGCCCCTTCAGAAGCGTTCATTTAATGGACAGGCAGCATGAAAAAGGTCCCGATCGTATGAATACGATCGGAACCTTCCGTGACATCATGCGGGTGCTATGACCGTCAGCGGCCGCGCATGGCGCGACGGCTGACGCGCTGCGGATGCATCGGGTCGACGCCCTTCGGCACGCTCATGCCGTTCTTCAGCTGCAGAGTGCGCAGACGCTCGTTGAGCACCGTGAGCTCGGTCTTGGTGAGCACGAAACGAGTCCTCGGATGGATGGCGGCCATCAGCTTGTTCTTGTGATGGGTCGGCTGGTAGCTCTTGAACTTGAGCAGCGTCTTGCGCACGTCCTTGAGGCGGGTCTGGTTTGCGCCGGTGCCGACGTACATACGGTAGACCGGGATTTCGGAGCCGGCGGTCACGCCCTTGATGCGCTGCTCCTGACGATCCATGGCTCGCTTGACGCGATTGTAATCGCCTTCGCCCAGCAGATAGATGCCGTTGTAACCGGTACCGCGCCAGATGGCGTCCTTGGTCTTCGGGTCAATCCACACCGGTTCCTGGGGGAAGTTGAAGCCGGCCTTGCTGATGTTGCCGAGCACGCTTACTGCGGCACCGGGACGACCTTCGATCTTGGCGTAGCCGACCTTGTCGGCACGCTTGGTGAGCATCATGGTGGCGAACAGCACGCCCAGCATGACGGCAAGAATCATGAACAGGATCCAGCTGAACACATGCCACTTGAATATGACGCCCAGTACGACGAACACGATAATCGGTGCCACGAACACGCCACCGCACAACCACGGAAGCGCCTTATCCTCAGCTTGGGTGTATTTGAAGATCTGGATGATCTGGCTGATGGTGCCTTGCTTCTTCTGCTTCTTTTTCTCTGCTTTATCTGCCATCGACTTCCTCGCTTGACGGTTCGGTTACACACACTGGGACGATAGTTTATCAGGAACCATGCCATTTATGGTGCGATTGCGCTATTCTACTCCGCCTATCTCGTATGCAGCGGGCGTCCGTCCGCTTTCAGCAACGCCTCACCGAGCGTCTCGCTGAACGTGGGATGCGGGTGGATGAGCCGTGCCGCATCGGCAAGCGGGACACGGTTGCCGACCAACTGTTCGGCTTCCGCTATCAAATCACTGGCGATTGGGCTGACGATGTGCACGCCCAACACCACCTGCATATCAGGATTGTTCGCAAACGCACCGCTGACGACGGTCATCGATCCGCCTTCCCCGCTCATCAGCATGCGCGCGTTGGACAGCATCGGGTATGCCGTCTCCTTCGGCTCGACCACGTCTTCGCGCGCTTTTGCCTGGTCGAGCGTCAATCCGACGCTTGCTGCTTCGGGGAAAGAGAACACCACCTGTGGCACGGTGTCGTTAAGCACGGGTTTTGGATCGGCTCCGGCGATTTTCTCAGCGATGGTGATGCCTTGTTCAAAGGCGCGGTGGGCCAGCGCATGACCTGGAGTGATGTCTCCCAGCGCCCACACGCCATCAAGGTTCGTCCGTCCGTATCCGTCGACGGTCACGTATCCTCGTTCGTCGAGCTTCAGGCCGCTGGAGCGGAACCAGTCGGCGGCGGTATTGGGCACACGTCCGATGGCGGCAAGCACCACTTCGCCGTAAGCGGTGCGGTCCTCATCGGAATCGCCCTGCCGATAGTGCACAGTGGCCCCTAGGTTCGCGCCAGTGTCGACACGGTCCACCGCGGTGCGTGCGATCACGTTCACTCCCCTGCGTTTCAGCTCACGTGTCAGCGTCATCGAAGCACGGCGTTCCCATGTGGACAGCACGCGGTCCTTACGAATCAGCAGTGTCACTTCGCAACCGGCGGCATTCCACAGCGACGCGAATTCCAATGCCACCGCACCCGCACCGATAATCACCGCGCTGGAGGGCAAGGTATTCAGCTCCAACGCCTGGGTGGAATCGATCAGCGCGCCGGCGAACGGATTTCCAGGCAACGCAAGCGGACGCGATCCGGTTGCCAACACGACGTCGTCGGAATCGATCGCAAGTTCCGTTTCAACCGGTTCGAACACGCCGGCTTCCACGGACCGCGATACCTGCGTCTCCCCCTCAGCCGGCGTGACACGTACTGTATGCGCGTTCTGCAATGCCGCGCAACCGCGGAATACGGTGACGCCGCGATGCGCCAGCAGGCCCGTCAGCCCTTTCGTCATCGTTTCCACGGTGGAGACGCGGAAATCACGTAATCTGCCGAAATCGATGCTCTGCAGCGTGGCGTTGATGCCCATGCGTTCGGCGTTATGGATGGTTTCGACGCTATGCACGGCGGTCAACAATGCCTTCGATGGGATGCATCCGCGGTTGAGGCATGTGCCACCGAGCGTACCGTCACGTTCGATCAACGCCACCGATTTGCCGAGTTCCGCGGCACGCAGTGCCGTAGAGTAACCGCCGGGGCCGGCTCCGATGATAGCGATGTCGAAATGCTGTTGAACCATATTGAATCCCAATTCGTTCCTCATTGATTCGTTTGCACGCACGTGAAGTGAGCTTTTGTTCGATGCGAGCAATCGTTTTCCATGGTAATGGAAAAGCCGTCAGTTGTTCGCTGACGGCTTGAAAAATCACCGGCGGTTCTCGATACCGATCACTCCGGCCAGTGTCCACGCTTCGGGTAACGAGGCTTCGGAAGCCTCCAACGGCGAATCTGGATGGCACGGCTCCACGCATAGGAACCGGAACGCATGCCCTTGGCCACGGACTGCTCACCGAATTTCTCGATGAGCTTCTTCTTGAGCTTGTGCCACATGACCGCCACGTCGATAATCACGGCGAACAAGTAGACATACATAATCAGCATGAGCGGCAACGCCAATGCAGGCCACTTGTAGGTGACGACCATGGATCCGATCAGGATTATGAACGCGACCGGGATGAAGAACTCGCCCAGATTGAAGCGGGCATCGACGTAGTCACGGATGTAGATGCGCCACGGCAGACGTTCCGACTTCGGCATGTGGTTGATGTCGCCACTTTGCATGGCATCGTATTCGGCGTTCTCACGTTCGCGGATGCGGGCCTTGGCCGCCTTACGGCTGGCGTCGCGATCCTTGGGGACCAGCGGACGGAGATTCTGCGCCTGGGCGTCCTTGCGCTTCGGGGTCGGACGGCCCTTGCCGGAGGTCGGCTGTGCAGCCTTGCTCTCGACGTTCTCCTGCGCCGGCTCTTCCTTCTTGGTAAACAAACTCATGCCTATAGAGCGTAAGGTGACGTATCGACGCTCGATGCCGCCCGCGGTGCCGTCTGCGTTGCGGTTCAAGCTGCGATTCAAGCTGCGGTCGGACGGTCTGCAAAGAACGGATACAATGGACATTCGTCACACGATATTCAATCCGCGTAATACACACGCATATATAGGGAGCATCAAGGATTATGACAGCTTTAGGAGCCGAAGAGATCCGCACGCGCGTCGAGTCGGATTTCAACCGCATCGTCGACGTGTTGAACCAGAAGATCGCCTTGCAGTCGATTTCCGCGAAAGGCATCACCGCCGATCATATGAAGCGTTCCGCGCAATTCGTGGCGGACCTGCTGCGCGAGGTCGGCGTCGATACGAAGGTGGTGCAGTCGCACAACCCCGACGGCACGCCGGGCGCTTGGGAGGTCATCGGTTCCAAAAACGTCAGCGAGGATGCGCCGACGGTGCTGCTGTACGCGCACCATGACGTGCAGCCGGTGCCGGATCCGAGCGTATGGAACACCGACCCGTTCGTTGGCACTGAAATCGACACGCGTCTGTACGGCCGCGGAGCCGCGGACGACGGCGGTGGAATCGCCATTCATTCCGGTGCGCTGAAAGCGCTTGAAGACGATCTGAAGGTGAACATCAAGGTGTTCATCGAAGGTGAGGAGGAGATGGGTTCTCCGAGCTTCATTCCGTTCATCGAAGAGCACCGGGACGAGTTCGCTTCCGATGTGATCATTGTGGCCGATTCGGGCAACTGGTCCGCTGAGATTCCGTCGCTGACCACGTCGCTGCGTGGCAACACCGATATTGATGTGCATGTCAAGGCGTTGGAACATCCGGTGCATTCCGGCCAGTATGGCGGCCCGATTCTTGACGCGAACACGCTGGCTGCGATGTTGATTTCCTCCATGTACGACGCCAATGGCGATTTGGCCGTGCCGGGCGTTGCGTCCGAGGAACCGGTTGGCGGCCTGCAGCGTGATATGGACGAGGCGACTGTGCGTGCCGACGCGGGCATCGTCGAATCGTATCGTCTTGCCGGCACCGGTTCGCTCGCCGCGCGTCTGTGGACGAAGCCCAGCGTCACCGTCATCGGGTTCGACGCGCATCCGGTGGAAGGATCCTTCAACGTCATCTCTCCTGAAACCACGTTCCGTCTGAGCTTGCGCACCGCGCCGAACCAGCGCCCGGAAGAGGCCCAGGAGGCGTTGGCCAAGTTCATGGTGGAGCATGCGCCGTTCGGTGCCGAAGTGTGGGTCGACAAGCTCGACAACGGCATGGGCTGGGCCATGGATCCGAACGCTGAGGCCACCAAGGACGCCATGGACGCCATGGAGGAAGCGTTCGGTGTGGCTCCGGTCAACAAGGGCGAGGGTGGCTCCATCCCGTTCATTCCGGAATTGCAGCGCATCTTCCCGAAGGCGCAGGTGCTGGTCACCGGTCCGGAGGATCCGAAGGCCAACGCGCATAGCCCGAACGAGTCCATCAGTCTGCCGGCGTTGAAGAACAACGTCATCACCGAAGCGTTGCTGCTGGATAAGCTCGCCAAGTAAGAAGCCGTGTAAGGCTTGCCAAAATAGGATAAAGCTCTCTGTCATACGATTCCGATTGGAACGTATGACAGAGAGCTTTTTCATTTAGCTGCCGATTGGGGAATCATCATCCATTAGTTGGATACGTTGCTGAACGCCCAATGCCAGTAGCCGGTGTAGTATGCGGTGGCCAACGCGATTGCCGGCACCGCGATGCAGATGGCGTAGAACAGCCAGTCGACCGCATGCAGTTTCGATTCGCGCGCTTGGCTTCGTGGCGCGTCGGATCCGAATCCGCGCGCTTCCATGGCGGTGGCGAGTTTCGTTCCACGTCGGATGGATACGACGAGCAGGCTGAATGCTTGCGAGAAGACGCGTTTGATGGTGCTGCCGTCGCCGAGGCCACGCGAGCGGCGTGACTGGCCGAGTGCACGCCAATCGTCCTGCAGCAGCGTGAACATGCGCATGCCGGCAAGGCCGCCGTATACGAAACGTTGCGGCAGGCGCAGAATCTGCACGAGTCCGTCGGCCAGATCGGTCGGGTCGAGTCCCAAAGCCAGAATCACACCCGGCACGGCGATTGCGGCGACACGTAGGAATGTGGCCAACGCCAGATAGAGCGATCCTTGGGAGATGACGATGATGCCGCCCAGATTGGCCAGCACCGTGCCGGATGTCTTGCCGTACAACGCCACGGAAACGAAGCTGCCTGTGGCCGCTATCCATACCGGCCATGTCTTGCGCAAGACCGTCCAGGGAGCCACTCCGCCGATCCATAACAATAGCATTTCCAAACCAAACGCCACGGATGCCGAAACGACATCGAGGGTGAAGAACATCGGAATGCACAGGATCAACGCACCGATGAAACGGCTTACCGGGTTGATTTTCGCCACGAACCATGACGGTGACGCCGGCTTCGTTTCGTTACGACGTTCCTTGTGTGGCACCACGGTAATGGTTTCGAGCTTTTCATTGCCGTCGCGCCCACTGTTTTTGTTGGTTTCGAGCATGTCACTCCCCCTCTCTGACCAAAATACGGCGTGCGCCCAGCGCTTCGATGAGCGGCTCATCGTGCGTAATCATGATGACCGCGCAACCTTGGTCGCGCGCACCGGCGATCAATTGGACCATGCTGGTCCACGTGGTGAAATCCTGTCCGAATGTCGGCTCGTCCATGACCAGCACTTTTGGCGCGGCAGCCAGCATGGACGCCACGGACAGTCTTCTTTTCTCACCGCCCGATAGGGTGAATGGATTCGCTTTGGCGAAGCGGGAAAGATTCAGGCGTTCCAACAGCCTGTCGGCGATGGAATACGCCTCCTCGTCGGTTTTGCCCATGGATTTGGGGCCGATGGCCACCTCGTCTCGCACGGTGGATGCGGCGAACTGGTGTTCCGGCTCTTGGAACACCATGCCGATACGTCCCAGCAAGTCGCGGCTTTTCCATGTGATCACATTGTTTTCGCGATGGGGAGGTACCAGATCGTCCGCCATGCATACACGTCCTGCTATCGGTTTGAGCAGTCCTGCGAGAGTGAGTCCGAGTGTGGATTTGCCCACGCCGTTTCTGCCGGTCAACGCGGTCACCTCACCGGAATGGAATTCGAGGTCGATATGCTCGCCGAGCGGGAAATCATAGCCGAAGCTCAGATCCCGCGTGTAAAGCACGACGTCCTGCGGTTGCCGGATTTGTTCCGGTTTGGGCGCGTGGCTTTCGATGGTGCGGCCCGGCACCCACGCACCGCCGTCGGCAAGCACCTGACCCATGTGGCCGAACACTTCGTCTGGAGTGCCGTCGGCGATTACGCCGCCGACGTTCGAATCGGCTTCGGGTTTGCCCAGCACGATGACGCGGTCGACCAGGTCGAGCCACACGTCGATATGATGTTCCACCACAACCAGCGTCTCATGGGTTTGTTCGAGGACGTGGCGGACAGCGTCGTGCACTTCCTTGACACCGTCCGGGTCAAGGTTGGCGGTCGGTTCGTCAAGCAGCAGCAGGCCAGGGTGCATGGCCAGCACGCCCGCCAAGGCGAGGCGCTGACGTTGCCCGCCGGAAAGTCCTCGTGTGGAGCGGTCGAACGCCATGTAGTCGAGCCCGACGATGTCAAGGGCGGCTCGTGCCCGGTTCCAGATTTCATCTTTCGGCAGGTTCAGGTTCTCGCAGCCGAATGCGGTGTCGTCTCCGGCACGTTCGAGAATCGTCTGCGAGTCCGGGTCCTGAAGTACCAGCCCGCAACGTCCGCGCGCTTGTCTGGCGTCGACGCCGTCGATGAGCAGCTCGCCTTCCTGCTCGCCTTCGTCATCTCCACCGAGCACGCCGGCCAAACCGGACATCAGGGTTGATTTGCCTGCGCCGGACGCGCCAAGCAACAGTACCCGCTCCCCCGGTTTGATGTCGAAGTCGACGTGTCGTAGCGCGAAATCCTTACGTGAGGCGTGTCTCCATCCCCAATCATGTGCGGTCACGCCGGCCGCTGTTGTGTTCTGAACGTCAGTGGTCATTCGTCGTTCTTTCTTCTGATTGTCATGCTGTTGTTTCGTATGCCGTTGTCATGCGATGCGCCATCACAAGAAAATCCCGCACCACCTTGATGTGATGCGGGATTTGCTTGCATCGGACAATCAGACCAGTTCCTGCGTACGACCGGATTCGAAGCGGTCGAGCACGCCGGTCTTGGCAATGGCCACCTGCAGGAGGTACATCACCGCGCCGGCGAGCACCGCGCCGGAAATGGCGGAGGCGATCAGGTAGATGCTGACGCGTAGCGCGCTCCAAGCCGGATTGGTAAGCCAGTAGTACAGGCCGCAGCCGACGCCTGCAAGTGCGCCGGAGATCGTGGTGGACAGCAGGTCCCACTTCTTATAGGCGAAGATGGCAAGACCGATTTCGGCGCCGAGGCCCTGCACGATGCCGACGATCAGCGAGCCGCCGACACCCCACTGGTTGCCCATGGTGAGTTCGAGCGCGGCCGCGAGGGTTTCCGCGAACAGTGCGGCTCCAGGCTTGCGCACGATGATGGCGGCCAGAGGGCCTGCGAACAGCCAGAAAGCGTTAAGCAGGCCTTCGAAGCCTGGAGTCACCGCCTCGAAGAGGGCCAGCGGCGCGGTGCAGACGATGTCCCAGCCCCAGAAAATCACGCCGGATGCGACGGCGATGATGGCTGCGACGACGATATCGACCACGCGCCACTTGTTGTTGTGTTTGCGAACTGCGGAAGACTGGTTTTCTTCAGTCATGGGATATGTGCCTTTCTCTTTTCGTCAAGGCACGGGAAATAGAGAGACGTCCGTGCGCCGGCATTACCCGGTATACGTTCATACGGTTGAAGCGGTTGCTTCCTCTCAGCCATTCGGCCCCCGTGTCTGCGCCTGATATTACACAGGACCCACGATTTACGTCGGTTTTGTCTCATAACGGATTCCGTATTCCGTGGCTGAGTCGCATTCCGATGTGTTGTTTTGGAGGAACGCTCCAACCGTATGGTGATTTTATTGAGGCAGTCTCATCAGCGATTCGGCAAGATTCTTGAATGTTTCTCCGATACCGTCCGACCGCAACGCGCCCTCTTTGGTTAGGACTGCGGGCCGGCCTGCTTCGCCGGTTTCGCGCAGTTCAGGCTCCAATGGGAGTTGTGCGAGCAGTGGCACTTCATAGCCGAGGCTGTGGGTCAGCTGTTCGGATACGCGTGCGCCGCCACCTTCGCCGAAGATACGTAGCTTCTCGCCTTTGTGCTCGTAGTAGCTCATGTTTTCCACGACGCCGCGAACTTTCATCGGCACCTGCAATGCCACCAGGCCGGATCGTACCGCGATGTCGGAGGCGGATGGCTGCGGTGTGGTGACCACCACCAGTTCGGCGTTCGGCAGTGCCTGTGCCACGGAAATCGCCATGTCGCCGGTGCCGGGCGCCAGGTCGAGCAGCAATACGTCCGGCTCGCCCCACCATACGTCGGATAGGAATTGTTCCAAGGAGCGTTGCAGTCTTGGACCACGCCATAGGATGGCTCTGTCCGCGCCGGCGAACATGCCGATGGAGATCAGTTTCACACCCCATGCGGTGACGGGCATGAGCATGCCGTTGAGGTTCGTGGGCTGTGATTGCACGCCGAATAGCCTGGGCAGCGAGAAACCGTAGATGTCGGCGTCGATGGCGGCGGTATCGTAGCCGAGCGCCGCGAATGTGGCTGCCAGATTGGCGGTGACAGACGATTTGCCCACGCCGCCTTTGCCGGAGGCGATGGCGAAGATGCGGGTTTTGATGCCGGGTTTGTTGAACGGGTTCTGTTTACGTTCCGCTTTGAGGCCGGCCACCAGCTGGGTGAGTTTGTCTTGGCTCATGGAGCCGACTTCGATGCTGGGAATCAACATGGCATCGGGATAGGAGGCGACCGCGCCGTTGATCTGGTTGGTGATGGTCTGCGACAGCGGACAGCCTTCCACGGTCAGTTCGACCCGCACCCGTACGTCGTACGTGTTGGTTTCGCCTGCCACTGGCGTGGCGTCAATGGCTGCGATCATGCCCAAGTCGGTGACGGACCTGCCCAGTTCGGGGTCAATCACTTTGCTTAGCCGTTCGTAGATGCGCGCTTCGATGGTGCGCTCGTCGCTCATGCTTCCTCCTTATGCCGCGCACCACAGTAGCGGTTCGCGGCACGGCTCGCCAGATGGTGTGGCGATTATTCAACTGTTCCTGTGTCGAGCAGCTGTTTGAATTGGTCTTCGTTGAGCATGGGGATGCCCAGTTCCTCGGCTTTTGCGGCTTTTGAGCCGGCATTCTCGCCTACGACGACCCAATCGGTTTTCTTGCTGACGGATCCTGCGGCTTTGCCTCCGCGCAGAACGATGGCCTCTTTGGCGGAATCGCGGGAGAATCCTTCCAACGAGCCGGTGACCACGACCGTTTTGCCTGCCAATGTCTGTGGTAGTCCGCTGGCTTGGGCTTGTCCGACTCCTACGCCGGCGGCCTTCCATGCGTCAAGCACGGCACCGCGCCAATTGCCCGGCTCACGGGCCGCGGTGAACCATGTGACTACGGATTCCGCAATTTCCGGACCAATACCGTCGATTTGGGACAATTCGTCCACGCTGGCATGTTCGATGGCATCCAACGTACCGAACGCGCTGGCGATGGTGCGTGCGGTGGGCGGTCCGAGCCTGCGGATGGACAGGGCCACCAGAACGCGCCACAGGTCGGCATGGCGGGCTTTGTCCATTTCGTCGAGCATCTTGCGGGTGTTTTCCGCCGGACGAATGTACACCGGCTGCACGCTGGACGTGCCTCCACGGGATACCTTGATTTCCTCGCGGATCACCACGGCGTCATCCGGCACCACGTATTGCGGATATTCCGCGGTCTCGTCGATGTCGGCTTCCTTGCGTTTGCGGGCGGCGGTAGGCGCGGTCCAGAATGCGGGCACCTGATGCCATAATCCGGATCCGCCCACACGTTTGCGCACTTTCTTGATCTTGCTGTTTGACCCGACGGTCTCGTGGATTTCGATGATTGGGGCCTCGCGCCAGACGCGCACATCCTTGAGGTCTGCGGATGTCAACGAGAACAGCCCGGCCTCGCTGGACAGCACAGGTGTCTGCATGGGCGGCAGTTCCAGTCCCGCCACCGGCTCGTACGGTTCAGGCTCCTCACCGGGTTTCACCACGATTTCGGTGATGTTCGGCGCATACGTGTCGATGGAATCGGGCCTGTCCTCTTCGGGATTCGTCAGCGCAATGGCTGATTGGTCGCCCAGATGTTCGATATCGAACGCCTTGCGGGACGCCAGATTGATGATCCGCTCGGTCAGCTGCGCCGGGCAGGATTCCACGTTCGGGCAGCGTATATCTTTGTCTCCCTCTTTGGCGGGAGCGAGTTCCGCGCCGCAGCTCGGGCAACGCGTGGGCATCACAAACCGGCGGATCTGGCCCTCACGTCCCTTGCGTCGCTCCAGCACCGGACCGACGAGCTCGGGAATCACGTCTCCCGCCTTGCGCACCACCACGGTGTCGCCGATGAGCACGCCTTTGCGTTCCACTTCAAAGGGGTTGTGCAGCGTGGTACGGGATACTGTGGAACCGGCCACGTACACGGGTTTCAACACCGCCACCGGAGTCACACGTCCGGTGCGCCCCACCTGCACAGTGATGTCAAGCAGCTCGGTATTGACTTCTTCCGGTGGATATTTGTAGGCGATGGCCCAGCGCGGCGCACGCGATGTGGCGCCAAGGGAACGCTGCAATCCCAAATCGTCGACCTTCACGACGATGCCGTCAAGCGCGTGTTCGATGTCGCCTCGGTGTTCGCCGTAATAGTCGATCATGTCGAGGATTTCCTTGAACGACGTGACCTCACGGTTGTGCGGAGAGACGGGCACACCCCATTTCTTATACAATTCGTAGGCTTCGGATTGGTCGTTGACCACATCATGGCCGTTGCCGGCGTGCCCCGCACCCCAACGCAGCGATCCGATGCCGTGCGCGTAGAAGCTCAGGCGACGGGTTGCGGTGATACGCGGATCCTTCTGTCTCAGGCTACCTGCGGCCGCGTTGCGGGGATTGGCGAATGGCGCGCGACCGGCGTCCTCGTTCTCGGCGTTCAGCTTGTTGAAATCGTCCCATCGCATAAACACTTCGCCGCGGATCTCCACGAATTCGGGAATGTCTTCCTCCGGTCCGGCAAGGTTCTGCGGAATGGTAGAGATGGTGCGCACGTTGAGAGTGATGTCCTCGCCGGTCACGCCATCGCCTCTGGTCAGACCCTGTTCAAGCACGCCGTTGCGGTAGATGAGGTTCAGCGCAAGACCGTCGATTTTCACCTCGCAGGTCATGGACAGTGGCTTCGATTCGGGCCAATCCAATCCCCTGAGCACGCCGTCGTACCATTCGCGCAGCTCCTCGATGGAGAACACGTCATCGAGGCTCATCATGCGCGATGGATGACGTACGGAAGCGAAGTCGTTGGAGAACGTGCCGCCCACGCGATGGGTCGGTGACTGCGGTGAGTCAAGTGATGGGAACTGCGCCTCAAGCGATTGCAGGCAGCGCAATCTTGCGTCATATGCCGCGTCGGATGAGACGGGGGCATCGTCGATATAGTATGCGATCTGGTCTGATTCCACCCATGCGGCCACGCGCGCCCACAGCCTGGCCGCGGCTTCGGCGCTCATCGAAGCCACATCAACCTTGTCGAGGCGCATGGCGTCGGCATCGGTCGGCTGCAACGCGGCAATCCAACGTTCGCTGCCCGGAGTCAGCGAAGCCAGCCCCTCATCGGCCACGACGGCCGCGGAACTACCGTCGCTCTCCGGCGCGTCGAAATCCCATGCCAACTGTTCGGAATCATCACGATTCGTCATTGTCACCGCTTTCCCATCATTTCCGCCATGCCGCGCGGATGTCCACGCCAGCACCGATTATCGCACAAATGTTCGACCGTTTTGTTAGTTGTTCAGAGAGCGCAGGAACTGCACCTGCACCACGTCGGCACCGTCATGGTCTTCGTAATCCATGCGCATCGCGGCCACCGACAGGGTGCGTGCGGGCACGAACATGCCTTTGTCCACGCAGACGCGGGCCGCTTGGTGCATCAGGGGCGCGACCGGCGTGTTCGGCCATACCGGCAGTCCGGCGTCGGCGAGCACGTGGATGGCTTCCTGCACGTTGGTCGGCACCGGAATGCACTGCGATTGCGCTCTTCCGATCAGTTCCTGCAGTTCGCTTTCGAGCATGGCGATACGTCCGGGGGCGATCTCCTCGCTCATGATGTATGAGGCGGCGGCAAGGTCGAAGTGGTCGCACATCCATTCCGCATAGGCGAGGCGATAGTAGGCGAATGAGGCGTCTTCCCGGTCAAGCGCGACGTTCAGCGCGTTGAGGCATGCCGCACGTGCCGGATCCCAGTCCTCGGCACGCCCCAGCTGCACGGCGAGCTTGAGGTGCGACAGCGGGTATGCGGGGGCGTAACGCACCATGGCGTTCAGATGCGGCAGCGCGGCATCGACGCCTTTGACTTGGGCGAGCAGGTCGGCAAGCTCCATATGCATGTAGAACAGGTTGTCGGGAATGAGCACCGTTCTTTCGCCTTCGGTGGCGAACATGCGGTTGTAGATGACGCGTTCCGCATATGAATTGAAGTACCGCGGCACGCCCGGATTTTCAGCGAAGATCCGGTCCATGCGTTCGAGTGTGGACTGGGCGGATTCGATGGCCCGCTCGACGTCTCCGGAGAACAGCATGTCTCGTGCCTTCAGACGTTCGTCATCGAGGGATTGCGCCAGTTCGAATGAGAAGTCGGGCGTGTCTTCGCCGTCGATCAGCGCGCTGGTGACCTGCGGTGCCAATTCGGTCAATTCCGGATCGGATATGGAATTGATGATGTCCATGGCCTGTTTGGCTTTGGCCACCGATTCGAGTCCGTCGCTTTGCGCAAGACGATGGAACTCCCCCACGGCGCGCTGCAACAGGTCGACACGCTGGATGGACAGGCCCATCATGTTCTCACAGCCGAACAACTGCGCCGTGCCGTCATCAAAACGAATGTCGGACAGTTCGGGTTCTTCTTGGCTTCCCGCCGGTGAGAATCGGCTGTCACGAAGGTCGAAGGCCGCATCGATGGGTTTGAGCGCGCCTTTGCCGTCCACGTCCATTTCGGCGTCGAACATGCGGTATGTGGCGGTTGGATGGGCCAATCCGTCAGTGTCGAGCCGCTTCAGGAACTCGTCGCGGGTGAAGGTGACGGTCACCAAGTTGCGTACGGTCGGGTTTTTGCGCAGCTGCGCCATCGGATCGTCGTCGTCATCATCATCGAGGTAGGTGTCGTACTCCGTTTTGTCGCTGGCGTCGTCCCGCATGGAGGCGTCGTCATCATCGGCGCGTCCGTCCGGTACCGCGAACGCCATTTCGTCGAAGTCGATGTCTTTCATCAGGTCTTCGAACTGGCCGTCCACCGTATCGCCTCCAATGCCAACGCTATCCGAGCCATCCGAATCGTCGGAATCGATTGATTCGGATGAGATATCGGTGGTTCTCGGAGTGACGGGCCGAGCCGGATCACCATGGTAGTCGCCGTCCTTTGGAGCGGCTTTGGATCCGGATGGCCTCATGTCTCCGGTACGGATGCGTTCGAAGGCGCTTAACGCCTCGCTCATCAACTCGCTGATGGCGGAATCCTGTTCGGCTACGGCCTCTTCCAGACCAATCGAATCGATGTGCATCGACACGCGTTTGACATTCGGATCGGCTCCGAAGCTCAGCGCGGCCATCATGAGTCCGACGCGCAGATTGTAATCGACGCTCATACGCGTGCGTTCGACGTCGGTCAGGTCGATCCACGCGCGGCGCGATACGTCGTATCGGGTGAACGGCATCATGGACACTCCAGCAGAAGTGAAGCTGATTGCGACTTCGCCGTCGCTGAGGTCGCACCGGAAGTCAACGTCGAAACGGTATGGCAGACGCAGGCTGCGCAGCAGACGGGACATGGTCTGCCGGTACACCCATTCGGAACCTCCGTCGGCGCCGAAATCGCCTTCCAACACGTTGTCCTTGGTTGATTCGGCGACTTCACGCCGGAAGTCGGCCGCGATATCCGCCAGTCGGCTGGCGGCCTGGATGCCGTCTTCCCGGTTCGGGTCGAGGATCGCGCCGAACCGGTCGTCCGGTTTCAACGCGATCAGCGCCGGATTCTCCAGCAGGGCGAAGTCGATCTGCGCGGCTTCGGCACGCGTCACCGTGTCCTCCGTGGGGAGAGCGCCGATGCGTGCGTTACGTTCCAGCCATGAGCTGACGGCGGCGAAGCGGTTGAGGTTGCCCTCGATGTTGAGGGCGCACAGCACTGCCGAGAACGGCAGGGAGGAATCCCATGCGAAGAAGTAGCATCCGGAATAGCTGGATGTGTACAGGTGCAGCGGTTCCGCTCCGTGCACAGCTTCGAGCCCTTGATCGGTATCGAGCGCGTGGGCTTCGCGCATCAGATCGGCGAAGTAGTCTTCCAGGCCGGAGGCGCGCATGCCATGCGACCGGGCGCTCATGGTGTCTCTGATGGACCGTCGGATGGCGCCTATGGGCGCTTCGCGGTTGAGCCTGCGGAAAATGTTGCCGGAACCGAAGCCGACGAGCAGGCCGTTCATCTGTGGAAGCATGTAGGCGGCGAAGAAGGCGATGGTGATGGCGTCCCGGTATTCGAGGTCGAACCGCATATTCGCTGGCAGGTTGGCGCGCATTTGCTCAAGCGTGTATCGGTTGCCGGTTTTGAGCCATGAGGCGAGCCACATCATGCGACCGCCCGGCATGCGTCCCACGACGCCGCCTTGCGTGGCGCGCACCGTTTTCGGATTGCGGCTGGCCGCATGGCCGAGTCTTGGACCGTCCGCCAACGTAAGGGTTTCCTCTTTGACGAAGACGAACCGCGGTTCGAGTTCCTGCGTGTCCATGTCCGGATCGGTGCCGGCGAAGACACGCGCTTTGCCGTCCGCGAGCGCGATTTGGGCGAAGTGGTCGCTGTCGGTGAACAATCCGATGGAGAAGGCATGGCCGTGGGTCTGCGGCAGTTGGGCCCATCCGAGGCGGAATCCTCCGGGCACGCCTTCGAATCCGTCGATGACGTGTCGTTTGATGAGCGGATTAAGCCGGATGGCGTTGCGGGTCAGTTCGTCGACGATGTCGTCGGGCTTGTCAAGCGCCTTGCCGAAGGGGTTGGTGTGGATGTGGCGCGGCGTGGCCTGGTTGACGAGTCGCCGCACATTTTGCCTGACACGTTCGAGCATGGTCCGGTTATGTTCCGGTTGGCTGGCCGGGTCTGATGGTGTGCGGTGAGACATGTGTGCCATTCTTTCAATCCAACGCGACATGAGGCTATTAGAATAATGACGTGACTTTTTCGAAGCAGCGTTTTCAGGCACGTCGTCGTATGTGCGCAGCCATTGTAGTCGCTTTCGCGGTGATGGTGGTGGTCGAGTGCGTGTTGTGCAATATGCCGTTTTGGCGTTCCTTAGCCGCATCGGGTGATTCCGCCGCCGCGTACAACGTGCTGGGCCCTGGGCTCAAACGTACTGACGAGGGGTTGTTGAAGGTCACCGATCCGACGCAGGCATATATGCAGGTCGATGCGGATGGCTCGTCGGAATATGTTCGTATGGATCCGGTGTCTTCGAAGGCGTTGGATAAGGCAGCCAGACAATCGGAGCAGGTGTTGCGCACGGTTCGTGTCCGTCCTGATGTCAATCGCAGGGCCGGTACGGTCAGTTCGGTGTCGGTGTCTTCGCCGCGTTCGCTGTATGTGCATGCGGCGGCTGCCGGTGGTTCGGTGTGCGTGCGGATTGTCGAGCCGAAGGGTTCGCTGATTCCGTTTGATGCGGTGCGTGCGAATGTGCGTGTACCGTTCGCGTTGAATCCGTTGCGTATCGGCGTGATGGTGGCCGTGTTGGCGATGGTACTGGTGTGGAGGCCTGGTTCGCGGTTGTGGCGGATGCCGTTGGATACGACGAGTGTGAGGCAGCGTGCGTGGCTGGGGGCGCTGCTGGCGGTGCCTGTTGTGGTCACTTGTGCCGTTGTGGTGTGGCAGCTGGTGGAGGCGGCTCCGTTGAGCTTCCATACGAAAGGCACGTACACGTATGATTTCGACCAGTACGATTACGTGGCAAGGGCGCTGCTTGATGGTCACGCGTGGTTGGATTTGGATGTGCCGGATGCGTTGCGTGACGCGGCGGATCCGTATGATGTGGCCACCCGGCAGCGGTTGCTTGCCGATGGCGTAAGCCCAGTGTATTGGGATTACGCGTTCTATCAGGGGCACTGGTATTCGTATTTCGGTGTGGTTCCCGCGTTGTTGTTGTTCCTGCCGTATCGGGCGGTCACATCGTTGTTCGTCGATGGCGGGCTGATGATGCCCTGCGGTGCGGCCGTGCCGCTGCTGATGCTTGGTTTTCTGGTATTCGGATGTCTGCTGGTGATTCGTGTGATATCCCGAATTCGTCCGAATGCGCCGTTGGCTGCGGTCAGTATGCTGTGCGTGTTCATGCTGTTGGCTTCCAATGGTTTGTATCTGTGGTATCGGACGAATTTCTATTCGGTGCCGATCGCCGCCTCCCTGTTTCTGAGCGTGTTGGGATTGTGGCTGTGGTTGGGCGCCGCCAAGCGGGTGCCGGTGTCAGGCGATCGGATTCGTGAGGTTGATGGCACGCAGTCGTTGTCTTTGCCCCATCTGGCTGCAGGCTCGATGTGCATTGCGGCCAATCTGGGGTGCCGTCCGCAGTTCATTCTCGTGGCGTTGCTGGCTTTCGTAATATTCTGGCCGCAGATTCAGTCGATTTTCCGTCACGCCTCCAATGATTCCTCCCTTCCCCATATGTCGGTCTGGCGTCTGATGCGCGCGCCGTTGGCCGCATTGCTTCCCGCGTTGATTGTGATCGTTCCTCTGCTGGCGTACAACGTGGTCCGGTTCGGATCACCGCTCGACTTCGGCACCTCATATCAGATGACGGTCACGGATATGACCAGTTATCGGCAGCCATTGTCGAATCTTGCGCTGACCGTCGCATATTACCTGTTCCTGCCGTTGCGGTTCACGGATGCGTTTCCGTTCCTCGCCGTCAATCCGGCGCCTCTTCCCACTTGGGGATTTACCGAGGCAATGCCTGGCGGCTTATTCACGATAGCTCCGTTGACGTTGGCCGCGCTGGCCTGCCCGTTCCTCTACCGGCGTATGCGCAAGGCCGGGCGCACGAACACATGGCTGTTGTTGACATCCAGCCTGGCATTGGGATTGCTGCTTGTGGTGATTGACTCCCGCATGGCTGGTTTGGGATGGCGGTACATCGCCGATTTCGGATGGCTGTTTGCCTTGGTCGCGTTGCCTTCGTTGCTGATCGTACTTGATTGCGGCAAGCCGCTTCTGCGTTGGGTATGTCGTGCCGGATTCCTCGCGCTGCTGCTGTTCACGCTGGTTGTCGCGCTGATGTCGTTGTTCCTGCCCGGGCGTGACGATGAGATGTTGCGCAACAATCCCGCCCTCTATCTCGACGTGCAGTCCTGGTTCATGTTGGGTTGACGTCCGATATAAGCTACATCCAGTAAAAATTCAGGTTTCTTTCCTGATTCATATAGCAGTTTTTCCGGTTTGCTCTGAGTTTCATCGGCAATCATAACGATTGTCATCATTGTTGCTTTGAGTTATGTTCCGGGGGTCGCCAACCATGAAACCGCTTTCGCCGCCACGCAACCATCCTCGGGCCGCACGTTGGATGCCAAAGGCGACATCGTGCTGCTCACCACCGAACTGGGCCGCGACGACAACGCCGTGCAGGACCAGGTCGTCAAACTCGATGCCGAAACCAGCAGTGTGACGCGACTGTTGGATTTCGGCAGCCTGTTCGCCGATTACAAGGCGTCCGCCACGCATGCGGGCACGGACGATTCGGATGAACTGCCGGTGAACCTGCGGGCGGTTGCGCCTGCGGTTCGTTACAATCGGCGGTATGGGTTTCTTCGATTCGCTGTTCGCCGGTAAACGTTCCACACCGGCTTCGTCCGTCACGTTCCATCTCGACCAGGCCGCCCACATGTACGAGGACGGCAATATCGGCTTGGAGGCCACCACGCTTGATATCACACCTGACAGCAAGCGTGTGGCGGTGATAGGTTTGAACGGTGCCGGCAAGACCACGCTGCTCAAATTGTTGGATGGCGCGTTGGCCGCCACGTCCGGAACGGTCCGCATCGAAGCGGACGGTACCGCATACGACCCCGCCGTGAAACGCGATCTGAAGCATGTCGAGGATCTGGTCGGCCGCGTGCGGCGCGAAGAGATTCCGAACGCCTACTACAAGGCGGCTTCGATTCGTGAGGCGATCGACCTGCCGTTGAAGAAGCACAAGGTGCCGGAAAGCGAACGTCAGGCGATCATCGGCAATCTGTTCGCGCATTTCGACTTGGCTTCCGTGGCCCGCGAGCCGGCCTCCGCTTTGGATAGCGAGAAGCGGCATCTGCTGGCGATCGCGGCCGCGTTGAGCTTCTCCCCCGCTGCGATCGTCGCCGACGAGCCGACCAAGGGCTTGGACGAGGTGGCGTCGGCGCGCGTGGCGAAGGCCCTGTTCAGCTATGACAAGCAGGTGGTGTTCGCCACGCATGACACGGATCTGATCGTCCGTCCGGAATATGCGATCGGCCGCGTGCTCGTTGTCGACGACCATCGTGTGGTGTTCGACGGCGCGCCTCGTGAGGCGGTCGATTTTTACACGGATTTGGTTCGTTCGAAGTATGAGGCGGCGAAGGGCGACAGGGCGTAGAAGAGATTTCGGACTCGGCAGTCCGTTCAGCCGATCAGTTCGTTGACGGTGTCGATCACCACGTACACGTTATGCCGGAAATCGTCCGGTTCGGGCAGTAGTGAGATGGCCAGATAGCCGTTGGAGGTCATGTCGAAGAAGTAGCCAGGCTGTCCGGATACGCCGTGGCGTTCGATCATGTGCAGCACCAGCTCGTTCTCGTCGAGCACGCTGGGCACGCGCAGCAGTACGTTCCATCCGCCTTCGGCACGCAATACGCTGACGAGACCTTGCTCGTCCGCGTCGAGCATGGCATGCAGTGCTTTGAGATTGCCGCGCACACGTTCCTGCACGCGCGCGGTCTGCGATGGCGCCGCTTCAAGCAGTGCGGGAATTTGTTTTGCGACGATCTCGCTCATGGGCAGATAGTCGTCGGCGATCACGTCGAGACGACTCTTGGCTTCCGCCACGTCTTCGGCGGGACCTGATACCTGGATCCAGCCGACTTTGGCATGCGGTGCGGCGAGCATTTTCGAAAAACCGTCCAACGCGAATGTGAGCGCGCCACGCTCCCCCGCGAGTCGTGCGTTGCCTTCGAATGGTTCCAAATCGTAATCGTAGAACACTTCGTCGGCGATGATGGCCACGTCGTGGTCCCGGCACAGGCGGACGATCGCCTCGCGTTCCGACGGTTTGACGTACGAACCGGTCGGATTGTTGGGGTTGATGAGCACCAGCGCGCGGATGCGATTGCCGTCCGGGCCTTCCAGCGCGGTTTTCAGTTCGGCCACGTCGATGTACCAGGAGCCGTCGAATCGTTGTTGGTATTCGATCATGTCGACGCATTCGAGGCGTGCGATCGATTCGATGAGCGGATAGCCGGGTTTCGGTGCGAGCACGGCGTCACCGGCATCACACAGCAGTTTGATAAGCCACGAGTAGGCTTCGGAAGTTGAACTGAGGATGTACAGGTCGTCCGGCGAGCAATGGCCGATTTCCTGCATGTCAAGGAACGCGGCCAGCGCCTCACGCGCGTAGCGTTGGCCGCGCGGGTCGGCGGAGTAGATGTCCGGCACAAGATCCGGAGCCAGCGCGTGCCGTGTCGGATTGGAGTCGTTGAGCTTGCCGAGCGGTCTGCCGGCTGTTTTGGCGGTGGCTTCCGCCTTGGCGATGGGATTGGGCTCACTGATGTCGACTCTTGAGGAAAAACGCATGCTCTCCACCCTACTCCATGGACTGCCGTCTTCCATCTGCGGCACATGGAACAACGAAAAAGGCCGTCCGACGAATCGGACGGCCTTGTGACAACCTAATCGGTCAACACATCACTTCTGCTTGGTGCTCGCGTAGTATGCGGCGCCGATGATGCCGGCCTCGTTGTGCAGCTTGGCTGCGACGATCGGGGTCTTGATGTCGATGTACGGCAGGAACTTCTCGGAGACGCGGGACACGCCACCGCCGACGACGAACAGCTGCGGGTCGAAGTAGAACTCCATGAGGGAGTAGTACTTGGTCAGGCGCTTCGCCCACTTCTTGTAGCCCATGTCGAGCTTCTCGCGGATGGAGGATGCGGCGTACTTCTCCGCGTCGCCCTTGCCCTTGAGCAGTTCCAGATGGCCGAGCTCGGTGTTCGGAATGAGCTCGCCGTTGAAAATCAGCGCGGTGCCGATGCCGGTGCCCAGCGTGGTGGCGATGACGAGGCCATCCTGGCCCTTCGCGGCGCCGAACTGCTGCTCGGCAAGACCGGCGGCGTCAGCGTCGTTCACCACGGTGACCGGACGACCGCAAGCTTCGGAGAACACTTCGGTGACGTCCACGCCGACCCAGGACTGGTCCAGGTTGGCCATGTAGCCAAGCTTCTCGCCCACATGAATCGGAGCCGGGAAGGCGATGCCGACCGGAGCGGACTCCGGAACCTCGAAATGCTCGAGCTGCTGGCGGACGATTTCGCCGACGGCCTTCGGAGTGGACACCTCCGGGGTGAGGATCTTCAGACGCGGTTCGGCGAACTCGCCCTTCTCGAGGTTAACCGGAGCGGCCTTAATGCCGGAGCCACCAATGTCAACGCCGAATGCCTGTGCAGTCTCAATCATCTTCAACCTCTCTATCAAGGTATGTTATGGGTGTATTCGAACCGGTACGTATTATGGTAACTCGCAACATGCCCAAAATCGCGCGCGACATGCACAAATGGTGAGAACGATTGCACAAATTGTAATACTTAACCGAGTAAATATTTCATCGCCTGTTTTGCAAACGATTCGTCCCACGTCGGTAGAGGCTCCGACGTGGGACGAATCGTCAATCGCGTGATCGCCGCGCGTTGGGAAACGCGTGGGCCACGGTGTTACTTCAGCGGCGGCATCGGCTGCCATTCCGGATCATGCAGCAGCTTGCGCGAATCCCACCATCCCTTGGCGATCTGAACGATGCCGGTCTTGAAATGCTCGCGGTCCACCATCGTCAGTCGAATCACTTCCTTGACCGCGGTCAGCACCGTACCCAGGCCGAACAACAGCGGACGGTAATCGCCGTACGTCATGAAGTATCGGGCCATGTAGCCGCGGTTGCGCATGATGTGGTAGCGGTTCATGTCGGAAGTGGAGTTGAGCTGGCGCACGCCGGCGATGTCCCAATTGCCGATCTCGCGCGTACGGCGCAGCACCACGTCGGGCACGACGATCGGATTGGTGACCTTGCTGGCACGATAGCCGTACATCGTGTCGTCCCAATAGATGAAGAAACGCGGGTCGGGCAGACCGATCTTCTCGACGATGTTGCGGCGGAACAGGCCGCCTTCGAAGCACAACGTGTCCATCACGCGATAGCCAGCCGGGCCGAACGCAGCCGGTGCGATCGGGTTCGGAATGCCGAGCGGGACGATGAAATCGTACTGCCAGTAGAACGGACCGCCATCATAGTCATAGCGGCTTCCCTGAATCACGTCGTGCCGATCGGTCCACTTGGCCAAGCGCTCGATGCCTTCCGGCATGACGGCGACGTCGTCGTCCATGACCCAGAACCATTCGGCACCCAGCTCGTACGCCTTCTTCACGCCTGCGGAGAAACCGCCCGCGCCTCCGAGGTTGTCGGTCTGCGGCGCGTAGACCACGCGGTTCTCGTTGCCGGACAGGTCGGCCACGGTGGTGCCCCACTGCGCGGTGAGCTTGGCGCTGAATTCTTCGACCATGCCATGGGTCTTGTCACTGTGCTCGTTGTCCACGACGATGATGCGCCACGGGGCGACGGTAAGCTTCTCGATGGATTCGAACAGGGTGGCGAGCAGCTGCTGGCGCTTGTAGGTCACCACGACGATAGCCAGCTTTTCGATGGTCTTCTTCGCAACTTGCTTTTCAGTCATACGTTCCATTCTTGCACCGGCCCTCAACCACACATCGGCCATGTTCGATATGGAGCCGAGCACGGGCATAATCCGCGACAAATATGGACAGAACCTTGCACGGCACGAACTTGTTTGCCATAATGAACCGCGTATGCAGGGGAATCCGTATGACGGATTGAGATGGGCGTGGACGTCCGAACCCTTTGAACCTGATGGTTGACACCAGCGTAGGGAGGCATGGCCATATGGCTGATGTGATTTCCGTAACCAATTCCGATTCCGCGTTCGACGCTTCGAAGGGCGTCACGCGAACCAATCTTCCCCCATTCGCGCAGCGGCTGCGCAAAGCCGCCGACCTCGTATGGGAGGAAGGCTACAGGCAGCCGTTCATCCGCGAACTGGGCGAAGGCACTTTGCCGCGCGAGAAGTTCGCGTTCTATCTGCTGCAGGATTTCCGTTATCTCAACGACTACGCCAGAGTGCATGCTTTGGGACTGGCCAAAACAGACAATCCGGAGATCATGGCGTTCATGCTCAACGTGCAGAACGGCGCGTTGAATGTGGAGTCGACCGTGCACCGCACGTATCTGGCCAGCTACGGCATCACCGACGAGCAGATGAACAACGTGCGCCAGTCGGCGTTCGCCCGCGCGTACACGTCGAACATCCTTTCCATCGCCTATGGCAAGGACATCCTCGACATTCTCGTGGCCGTGCTCCCCTGCGCTTGGGTGTACGCGGATTACGGATATCGTCTTGCCCATGAATTCGCAGACACGCTCGATGTGAACCAGTACAAGAGCTGGGTGGACATGTACAAGACCGACGAGTTCTGGCAGGGTTCGGCTTGGCTGATCGAGCATATCGAGAAACTCGCCGCCGAGGTGAGCGAGGAACGCAAGCAGGAGCTGGTCGATATTTTTGTGACCGGCGTTGAGAACGAGTACATGTTCTGGTCCAGCGCGTACGACATGCAGTACACGTGGAAGCCCGAATGGGATCAGGAGAGCTGATTCTCCGGCACGCTCTCTTCCGATTGTTTATTTCCATATGAAGCGGCCCGCCTTCCGATTGGTTTCGGAGGGCGGGCCGCTTCATATAACGTTCGGATCGCTATTCGCGCACGAGACGAATGTGCTCCACGTCGTCACGCTGGGAACGACGGTAGAGCACGAAACGGTTGCCGATGACCTGCACGAGTTCCGCGCCAAGCTGTTCGGCGAGACCTTCGCCGGCCTCCTTGGCGGTCAGACCGGAACCGTCGAGCACGGAGCATTTGATGAGCTCACGCTTCTCGATGGTCTCGTCCGCCTGTTTGACGGCGTTTTCGCTCAGATCGTTCTTGCCGACCTGGATGAGCGGATTGAGTTTGGTGGCCAGGCCGCGCAGCTGCTTGACCTGCTTTTTGGTAAGTGCCATATGTGTTCCATTCCTATCTACAAATACCCGCTCAAGCCTAGCGTGAGGACGGTATTTGCCCATCCGCCCGCAACGCACCGGTCATAACAGCACGCCCGGCACGACCAGTGCGACGAGATAGACGAGCACCACGATCGCCACGGCCACGTCCATGCCGGTGACGCGCATGACACGCCAATGCGTGCGCGTCGCACCTTCCTCATAGCAGCGCGCGTCCAAGGCGAGGCTCAGGTTGTCGGCGTGGCGGATGGCTGCGGCGAAGACCGGCACGACGACCGCCACCATCGCTTTGATGCGCACTACGAACGAACCTGTTTCGACGCTGCCACCGCGCGCCGACTGCGCGTCGATGATCGCTTTCGTTTCCATGCCAAGCGTCGGCAGGAAACGCAGGGCGAGGCTCATCACCAATGCCGTCTCCTGCGTGTGCAGGCCGAATCTGGCGAACGGTGACAGCAATGATTCGAACGCGTCGGTCATGGCGGTCGGTGTGGTGGAGGCAAGGAACATCGCTCCGATGACGATGACCACGGCGAACCGACATGCGTAGAGTATGGCGATGCGGATGCCGTCATCGGTGATGGGAATCGGCCCGAGGCTCGCCACCGTGGTGCCGGTGCGCACGAAGAAGATGTTCAGCAGGCCGCAGAAAACGAACAATGCCAGGAACACACGCACGGAAGCGGCCAATCGGCCTACATTGATGCGTCCGGCCGCGGCGATCACGCCGGTGAACACCACGGCAAGCAGCAATTGCCAGAATGAGCCGATGGCGAACGCGGAGAACATGAGCGCCAATGCGGACAGCATGCCCACGCGCGGATCGAGGCGTTCCAACAGGGTCCGCCGCTCCCCCACGGTCGCGGTGTCCGAGCCGGCGGCGTCCACGGATGGTTCCGCATCCGGCTCCTCTTCGCAGGTGGCTTTCACTGTGGATTCCGTGGATTCCTTAGAGTCCGCACGTTTCGCCGGCTTGCCCAATATGATGGTACGGTCGGCAAGCTCGTCCACTTCATCCTGCGAATGCGAGATGAGCAGTATGGTCACGCCGCGTGATTTGAGCTCGTGGATGAGCCCGTGCACGCGTGCGGCGGCCTCCTCGTCAAGACCTGCGGTCGGCTCGTCCAGAATCAACGCTTTCGGCTCGCATGCGATCACGCCGGCGATCGCCACCAGTCGCTGCTGGCCACCTGACAGGTCGAACGGCGAACGGTCTCGCAGATGTTCGATATGCAGCAGCCGCATGGCCTGCATGGCGCGTTCCATCGCCTCGGACGTATCCAATCCCAGGTTGGAAGGCCCGTATGCGACGTCTTCGGCCACGGTGTCGGCGAACAGCTGCCGTTCCGGATGCTGCATGACGTAGCCGACCGTACGGCGCAGCCTCGTACGGTTTTTGCGATTGAGGGGCTTCGTTCCGCCGTTCGCCTTCGCAGTGGCCACGGCGATGCCGTCGATGACGATCGAGCCTGTCGTGGGTTTCTCCAACGCGCACAGCATGCGCGCCAATGTGGTTTTGCCGGCGCCATTGCGTCCCATCAACGCCACTGTCTCGCCTTTGCCGATGCTGAACGACAGGTGGTTGAACACGTCACGTTCGGCGTCCACGTAACGATACGATATGTCGCGTGCTTCGATGAGCGTTTCGGCGGGCTCATCATCAATGCGTTTCGGTAGGCCCACCGATTGAACCGGCATCCGAAGCCGCTCGTCGGCGGGGCCATCGCCTACGATGTGGCCTGCTTCCAGCTGAATCACACGGTCGGCATGTTCCAACTCGTCCGCATGGTGCGTGACGAGAATGATGGTGGTGCCGCGGTCCTGGAGTTCGTCCAGCACCCGCATGATGTCGGCACGCCCTTGCGGGTCGAGCATGGCGGTCGGCTCGTCGAGCACGAGCACATCGGAATCCATCGCCAGCATGCCGGCGATGGCGATGCGTTGTTGTTGGCCGCCGCTCATGCGCGTCGGATCGGAAGCGCGATAGTCGCTCATATCCACGGCGTCCAGCGAACCGGAGACGCGCAGGCCGATCTCATCATGCTCAATCGCAAGATTCTCCGGTCCGAACGCCACGTCGTCTTCGGTGACGGTGGTGACGATTTGGTCTTCGGGATGCTGGAACACCGCGCCTATGCCGCAACGGGCGGTTCGATACTCGTCGGCGTGCGCGCCGGACTCGTCGAACACCACATTGCCTGACAATACGACATATCCCTCATCGGGAGCCACCAGTCCGGCGATGACACGTGACAGCGTGGATTTGCCCGAACCGTTCGGTCCGGCCAGACAGATGCGTTCGCCACGGCGGATGTCAAGGCTCACACCGTCAAGCGCCCATGTCGCGCCGCCATCATAGGTGAATCGCACATCGCGTAGCGTTATGATCGGCGCATTGGTCGTAACCATAAAATCTTCCTTCACCAGCACTGTATGGAATTCTCGGGGAAAACAAGACGGAGGAACCCTCCGACGGATGCGGACGGTCCCTCCATGTTCATTTCAATGGGAAACAAACGAAGCTCAACGGTTCAGCAGGTTGGAGATCGGCTTGTAGATCAGGAACGTGACCACGCCGTGGATGGTGAACTTCAACGCGTTGAACGGCAGGAGCGCCGGCACTATAAGCGCCACGACCTGCGCGGTGGTCATGTGCGCGTAGAACGGCGTGACGATGATGTTGCCGACGATGGCGACGGCGAGCGCCACGACAGCGCCGACGATGATGCCGATCAGCGCGCCCTTGCGCGTCTTGTTCTTTTTGTAGATGAGCGATGCCGGCACGGACAGGGCCAATGCCACGAGCACGGCCATCAGGGTGCCCCATGGGTTGGTGAACAGGTGCGGCACGAAGCCGAGCACGCTGACGATGACGGCTGCGGCCGGTCCGAACGCGAAGCCCGCGACGAGGCAGACGATGCCGGATGGGTCGTATTTGAGCCACTGCACGCCTGGGATGATCGGAAATTCGATGAAGCTGACGGCCATGGACAGCGCCACGAACAGCGCGTACATGGCGATGCGTTTGGTGGACCAGCGGCCGGAGTCGGCGACGCCTGTGGAGTGCGCGTTGTCCGGACGGGTCATCGGTTTGTCTGCGGCCTGATCAGCTGCGGTATTGGAGGTATTGCTAGGAGAGGATACACTCATGTTGAGCTCCGTTTCTTCCATCCGGACTGTAACCGTTGGCCCCGGATTCTCACCGGATCAGCCGCTTTCGCGGGTCGCGGGCTTCGGTATGGGGCCGTTATGAATGCCGGTCGTGCCGTTACCGCCAGTAAGGATTTTCACCTTCCCTGAAACTTGCTTGTCCATATATACGCCCGCCATGCGATATGCGCAACCTGCGTTCCGTTTTCGTCTTGCGATTCGGAACGCAGTCTGCGCACGCCGCGACAGCGGGCATGTTATGACAGCAGGTCGAGCAGATCGTCCTTGCTGAGCGTGCCGACGCCGCCGGATGCGGTGCCGTCGGTGAATTGGCGCGCCAGCTCGTTTTTCTTTTCCTGCAGTTTCAGGATGCGTTCCTCGATGGTGTCTTTGGCCACGATCTGGTATACGTTCACGTCCTGGGTTTGGCCGATACGGTGCGCGCGGTCGGTTGCCTGGTTCTGCGCGGCGGCGTTCCACCATGGGTCGGCGTGCACCACCACGGACGCGCCCACGAGGTTCAGGCCCGTGTTGCCGGCTTTGAGCGAGATGAGGAATACGGGCACGTCATTGCCGTTGAATTCGTCGACCAGTTCCACACGACGTTTCTTCGGCGTCTCGCCGGTGATGGTGTAGTATTCCACGCCTTGTTCGGCGAGTCTGGCGCCGATGAGTTCGAGGAACGAGGTGAATTGCGAGAACACGAGGACCTTTTTGCCTTCGCCCATGCATGTGGCCACGAGTTCGGCGATGGCGTCGAGTTTGGCGGAGGCGTTCTTCGCGTCGGCGTATACGAGTCTTGGATCGCAGCAGATTTCGCGCAGCAAGGTGAATTCGGCGAGGATGCGGATCTTCTTGGTGTTGAAGTCGGCGTCCGACGCCTTGGTGAGCGTGGCGCGTAGCCGCTGTTCGTGTGCGGCGTACAGTTTGCGCTGCTCTCCTTCCAGTTTGACGGTGAGCACGTTCTCGAATTTGTCGGGCAGGTCGGTGAGCACGTCTTTTTTCAGACGGCGTTTGATGAACAGTCCCACCAATGCCTGCAGTTTGTCGGCCATGACGGAATGTTCCGGACCGGGAGCCATGATCGGCTGCTCGTATTTTTCGCGGAATTTCGTATAGGTGCCGAGCAGTCCGGGCATGAGGAAGTCGAAAATGCTCCACAGTTCGCTCAACCGGTTTTCGATTGGCGTGCCGGTCAGAGCGAAGCGATGGTCGGCCGTGACCTGTTTGACCGATTTGGACACCTTTGTGGCATGGTTTTTGATGTATTGCGCCTCGTCGAGCGCCATCAGCGCGAAATGGCAGGCTGCGTAATCGTCCACGTCGCGACGCAGCAGATCGTAGGAGGTGATCACCACGTCGGTGCCGTCGTACGTCGTGGTGCCATTCGTCGTAGCACCGTCGTTCTCCTGCGATTGCGCGGCCACCGTCGCGATGGCCTTGCGTCGCTGCGCTTTCGTACCGGCGACGACTTCCACCGTCAGATCGCCCGCGAATTTCTCGCATTCCGCGGCCCAGTTGTAGACGAGCGATGCCGGGCAGACGATGAGTGACGGACCGTTTCCTTTGCGCGCTTCGATGAGCGAGAGCAGCTGCACGGATTTGCCGAGGCCCATCTCGTCGGCGAGGATGCCGCCGAAGCCCTTGTCCCACAGGGTGGACAGCCATTGGAAGCCCTCCACCTGGTATGGGCGGAGCACGGTTTTGAGCCGTTCGGGCACTTCGTAGCGTTTCGGATCGACGATCTTCACATCGTTGACATAGTCCACGAACGAGGCGCTTTTGCCTTCGTCGTCCACTTGGGAGTCCAGCAGGAACGCTTGGTATCCGGGGATTTTGATGATGCCGGAGTCGAGCTGTTTTTCACTCAGGTCGAGGTCCGTGGACACTTGGTCGAGCTCATGCAGGTCGGCTTCCTTCAAATCCACGAACGTGCCGTTTTTGAGCCGATGGTAGCGGCGTTTTCTGCGGTAGGAGTCAAGCAGCGCGCCGACTTCGTTCATCGGCACCTCGTCGGCGATCGGTGAGATTTCAACGAGGTTCGAGTCGATGGACAAGCCGACCTTCACCGATGGCGGGTTGGGCTGCATCATGCCATCGAATGCCGCCGTGGAGAAGACCTGGCCCACCGATTTGAGGATCTGCACGCCGTCGGTGAGCATGAGCAGGATAGCCTGCTCGTCCTCTTCTTTGACGCGTGCCACGTCGATGGAGCTCCATGTAGGGCACAGCTGGCGTACCACCTGCACGGCGAACGATTCTCGTGACAGGTCGCGTTTGACCTGCGAGGCTCTTGAACGTGAATCGGGGTTGATCACGCCGCGCAGTTCTTTGGCGGTGGGCACCAGTTGGAAGGTGAAGTCGCCGTATTTCGCCACCGCTTCGCAGGTGATGCCGTACAAATCGCGGTCCAGATAGAATTCGATCCGGCATTCGGTTCCCACCGCTTCGGTCACTTCCTGCGGAATGTCGAATCCGATGCCCGCTTCGGTGAGTTTCGGCACGATGGTTCGGGCGAACATGGGCCAGTCGTTTTCGGCGATGAACACGCCGTCCGGATCGTCGGAACACAGGTCAGGCAGCACCTGTAATGCCGGGCGCAGTTTATCGGTGCAGCGGAAGAGCCCGTCGATGCCTATCCTGTCCGTCTCCGTGGAATCGTCGGGACGTTCGCGGCTGAAAATGTAGAAGCCGTTGCGTCCGTTGATGACATCGGAGATGCTTTGGTTCGATGTGATGCGCACGCCCGACGTGGTGCCCTCATGCACGTAGGACGCCTTGAACGTGAAGGTGGGGTCGCCTTCGACAATGTCAAGGCCGAACGGTTCGCCTCCTTCGTTGGCCATGTGGATGCGGCTTGGCCCGGATTTCTTGGTGCGTTGGAAATCTTCGATAAGCAATCGTCTCAGCCCGTCACCGTCCGACGTGCGCAGGAAACCGCGGGCCTTCGACTCGTGTTCCTTGTATTCGTCCTGTGTCACGGCGTGGAACAGGTCGAGCAGGTCGCATGCCTCCCAATCGGTGAGGACGAGTTCACGGTCGATGCGTACCGCTTCGCCGTAATAGTATCCGTTTTGCAGTTGGGCCGCCGTTCTGGATGCGATCACCTGCTGTAGGAAGCGGTATAGCTTCAGCGAGAAGGAGTCAAGCATGTCCGGAGTGTGGGTGAACGCGAGTTTTTTGCCATATGACTCGTATGTTCCCGTCCGCATGTCGGCCACGAATCTTGAGATGTTTTTGAGCGCATAGTCGGCGTCGCCGCATCCGATGCGCAGGGACAGGCGCAGGGCGTCATGGCCGTTGATCAGCGTGGGCTCGAGGTACACGCTTCCCGATTTGACGTCGACCGGCGCGCTTGATTTGCGTTTCGGTTTGGCGGCTCCCTGTCCGGAGGCGCCACGTTGTTCCTCGATCAATCGGCTTTTCGCGTTGATGATTCGTTTCAGCACGTCGAGTTGGGCGTTCTCGCCGGCGTTGTTGCTTTTCGCATCGAGGGAGCGCATGTAGTCGGCGAGGGCCCGGGGTGTTGCGGCTGCGGCGTGGAATCCCCGGAATCGTTCCGGCTGTTGCAGGAACAGCAGCAGCATGGCGGCTACGTGCTTGCACATGCCGGTGTACCGGCGGCTGGTGGAGGAAGCCGAGTCGTCATCATCGTTGACGTGGCCGTACGTGCTGCCGGAGCCGAAATCGTCGTAGTCGTCGGCGTAATCGTAGTCGTCGTCATCGTCGAAGCTGCGGTATTTCGGACTGTTGTGGTAGTCGAAGGTCCGGTAGGAACCGTAGCCGCGCTGCGAACCGCTGAATGCCGGGCAGGAGCAGTAGCGTGCCAGAAACAGCTCGTCGGCGAAATCAAGCGTGGCTTGCACTTCGTAACGGCTGGAGGGTGAGGTGGTGCCCCGTATGGTGGCATACAGGGTGATGCGGTTGGATGCGGTGTCGTTCAGGCAATGCAGGTCCTCCATTTTGGAACGCCATTGGTTGGCGATGCCGCGGGCGCGCTGCAGTACCGGCTGGCTGCATTCGCTGCGCAGCTCGTCGGAAAGCCATGCCAGAGTGTCCGCCACCTGAACCCCCATCGTTCGTACGTTTGTTCTCATGCAACCATACCAGCGCGATGGAACAGCAAAAGCCGCGGCCCGATCCGGACCGCGGCATGTTATCGCCCGTGTTGCGTCAGCGGCAGCGTTTGGTCAGCGGCTGCCATGGGTCGAGTTCCACCGGCTCGGTTTCGAGCAGCGCTCGGGTGGCGTCGTCGAGGTATTCCTTGCGGATGATGATTTCGGTCACATAGCGGTCGAACCACTTGTCGGAGGCCACGTAGTAGCCGTCTTCGCCGTTGTCTTTGCCCCAGCTGTTCTCCACTTTCCAGCGGTTCGGCTTGCCTTGCTCGTCAAGGTTCACGCCGGTGAGGGTCATGGCATGGTTGCTTGGACTGTCGCCGTATTCGAGGCCGTGCGCCTTGTCGAAGTCGAAATCGGTGCCGAACAGCTGGTCCACGCGCACGCTGTCGCAGTCGAAATAGCCGGCCGCACGCAGCGAGAACTGGGTGCAGTCGCAGGCGAACCAGATCGGGTGTCCGGCGCTAATCTGGTCGACCGCGGCCTTTTTGAACACGTCGAGCGGCACGTTGACGAATTCCATATCCCCCGCTTCGGCCACATTGGCGGTGTAGCGGATGCGGTAACGCTTGTTGAACGGACGGGACGCCATCGGCACGTTGCACAACGTCACCAGATCGTCGACGTCCACCGGCACGTACTTCTTGTAGAATTCCATCGGCGTGATGCCGGTTTCGCGGATCTGTCTGCGCTCGTCCTTGCCGGTTTTCGGCTTGTCGGCCTCGTCTTCGCCGCTTTTCTTATCGTCCTTCTTGTCATCGTCGCTCACGCGGGCCAGGAAGTCGAACTTCTCCGGCGGCTCGCCCAACGAGATGGCGCACATGCGGTACACGGTGGACATGTCGTCGTCCTTGACCGCGCGCAGTTCATCGACCGTGGCGCCGGCTGCGTAACGTTCGCGCAGGTCGGCGGCGAACTGGCGCAGCCTGCTGTTGAGGTATTGTTTGAACGCGTCGGAGTCCTTGGAATTGGCGGATTCCGGGTAGGCGCTCTTCGGCACGAGACCATACTTGTCTACAAGGGCGGCGAACATCTGCCACCAACCGCCGTCATCGGCCGGCCCGTAGTTGATCTCCTGGAACAGGCGGCTGTCGGTCGGCTCGTCGAGCGTGGCGAACACGTTTTCGAGATACGTGTTGGATTTTTCCATCGCATCCCAGAAGAACAGGTAGGTTTCGGAGAATTCGAAATCGTCGAGTCCCCACTGGTGCATGAGCTCGTAACGCAGGGTGTTGAGGGATGCGAACATCCAGCAGCGGCCGGATCGGCGCTGGTTGGTGATGGACCCCTGTTTCAGTTCGATGGAGAAGTCGCGTGGCAGCGCACGCTGGCCTTTGTAGTCGGCGGCGGCTTCGAGCACGCCCGAGGACACCGCGGCGTTGGCGGCCACAAGGTTGGCCCGGTCGGCGTTGAAGTCTTTGGCGTATTGTGCGAGACGTTCCGGTTTGATTGCTGTGATGCTGTTGGTCATACGGCCGATTCTTGCCATACGTCTTGACGGATGCGAAATACTGGTTTCGGCATGCCGAAAAATCTGCCGTAAATAAGCGATTCGAATTCGTTCCGGGGATATTCTTGTACTACTTGAGGGGTTTTAGGGTGAGGAGCGTATCATGCGTCGTCATGGTTCGATGATGGTTGTTTTGTCCGGATTGCTGGCTGCGAGTCTGGCCATCGGACTGCCGGTCGGTTCGGCGTATGCGGACGAGCCGACGGATGGCACCGGGGCCGGCACGTCCGCCACGGAGGTGTTGGATTCGTTGGAGGTCAAGGGCCGCGCGCCGAAAACCGGGTACAAGCGCACTCAATTCGGCAAGGCGTGGGCCGACGTGGACCACAACGGCTGCGACACCCGCAATGATATCCTCAACCGCGATCTGACCGGCGTGAGGCACAAGTGGCGTACGCACAATTGCGTGGTGAAGTCCGGAAAACTGCATGATCCATACACTGGCAAGGACATCAAGTTCAAGAAGGGCAAGAAGACTTCCACCGCGGTGCAGATCGACCATGTGGTGGCGTTGAGTGATGCGTGGCAGAAGGGCGCGCAGAAGCTCAGCGAGGAGCGCCGCACCGCATTGGCGAACGATCCGTACAATCTGCTGGCCGTGCAGGGGCGTGCCAACCAGAAGAAGTCCGATGGCGATGCGGCCACGTGGCTGCCGTCCAACAAGGGGTTCCGTTGCGAATACGTGGCGCGTCAGATCGGCGTGAAGCACAAATACTCACTGTGGGTCACGCAGGCCGAAAAGGAAGCCATGGCCAAGGTGCTGTCCTTCTGCCCGACGCAAACCGTGCCCGACTACACGGGGGTCAAGGATTCCACGGCCGAGAAGACCACCGAGTCCGAGCAGACCGAACAGACGCAAACCGAACAGTCAGCTGAGCAGGCCCAGCAGACTCAACAAACGACACAGGCACCTGCGCCCGAACCCGCTCCGGCTCCGGCTCCCGCGCCCCAACCAGCGCCACAGCAGGACGTCTACTACCAGAACTGCACCGCGGCACGAGCCGCTGGCGCCGCGCCTATCTACCAGGGCCAGCCGGGCTACCGTTCACAACTGGACCGCGACCATGACGGAGTCGCCTGCGAATAAATCCAATGCAGCGTCTCCGCCTTTCCGGTTGTAAGACGTATGACGGTGAGGCATAGGAAAAGCGCCGGGTTATTCATCCGGCGCTTTTCCTATGCCTCAGCCTCTTTCCGCATTTTCCGCAGTGCAGTCATGAGAACCGCTATGGTCTGCGCAGCCGCGCGATGTCGTCACGCAGCTGGTTGACGGTGTCCGTCAGTTCCCGCACATTGTGGCGCAACTGTTCCGTTTCCGATTCCGCCTCGTCCGCGCGCTTGTCGGTTTCGTCACGGACACGATCGACTATCCATGAGGCCAGTGTCGCGGTGACGATGCCGATCAGGGCCACGCCGGTTATCATCAGCCCGATGGCGATGCTTCTTCCCTGCCATGTCACCGGAGACAAATCGCCATAGCCGACTGTGGTGACGGTCACGAACGACCACCATATCGCCTCGCCGAAATCGGTGATGGAAGCGCCTGGAACCCCACGTTCCACATCCAATTCGGCAAGGGCGCCGATATACATCAGTAGTGTCACGCTGCAGCATGTGTACAGTGTGATGCGTCCACGCACCGCCATGCCACCGGTACGGTTGAGCACGTTGAGCACCGCCACCAATCGCAACAGCCTCAATGGTCTGAAGATGGGCAAGGCGATGGACACCAGCATCAACAGATTCTCTTTGAACCAGGCTTTCTTGTCCTTCGCCAGCAGAATCGAAACGACGTAATCGACGATGAACGCCATCCAGATGATGTTGATCACCGTTTCGCACAATACGATATGCGTTCTCGCCAGCACTTCCCACGAATACGCGAACAGGAACACCAACGCCAATGCGGTCATGAACCATTCGGTCATCCGCTGCCATTTGTCCAATGTCATATCTCCCGCCTTTCTCCCCATGGCTGCCATCATACGGGTTTGCCCGTTTTTGTGACGTATTCCGGGCGCGGTGCATATGCCTTCAGACCAGATAGACCTCCTCATGTGGTTCGTTTCAGAGTTCATCTCGGAGGCCGTCCGATTCGGACCATTCAGCCGACGACCGAAGGAGCGGACACCCACTTTTAATGAACGTCAGCCCTTGAGAGGCATGCGGTTGTCGAGCGATTGTCCGTTGGCGTAGCAGCGCACGTTGCCCAATGCGATGGCGATGATGCGCCGTTCGGTGGACTCCAAGTGGTTGCCGCCCGCCACATGCGGGGTGATCAGGCATTTCGGCTCGCTCCATAATGGCGATGCCGCCGGCAGCGGCTCCGGTTCGGTCACGTCGAGGCCAGCGCCGCGGATCATGCCGTTGGCGAGCGCGTCGGCGAGCGCCTGCGTGTCTATGGCGTCACCGCGGCCCGCGTTGATGACGATGGCGTCGGTTTTGAGTTTTGCGATGCGTTCCGCGTTGAGCAGGTGGTGTGTGGATGGCGTGGATGGCACGCACATGGCGATCACGTCGGCGTATTGCAGCACGTCGTCGAGCGATTCGAATCCGACCATGTGGTCGATGCCCGGCGCTTCGACGGTGGGGTTGCGGCGGATGCCGATGGTCGACATGCCGACGCTCTTGCATAGGCGTGCGAAATGCGATCCGATGTCGCCGGTGCCGATGATGAGCGCGGTTTTGCCGTCGGGGCTGATGACGCGGCCGGCGTCCTGCCATGCGGCGTTCGGGTTGCCGACGGCGTAGATGTACAGGTTTTTCATGATGGACCACATCATGGCGAACATGTGTTCGGACACGCTTTGTCCGTAGGCGCCGGTGGCGTTGGTGAGCATGGAGCCGGGGTGGAGCACGCCAGGCCGCTGGTATTTGTCGACGCCGGCGCTCCAGGTCTGCAGCCATTCGAGTCTGGGGCATTGCGCGCATGTTTCGGGCGTGATGTTGCCGATGACCGCGGTTGCATACGCTTTGAGTTCGTCCGGTATTTCGGCGGTCCAGTTCATGGAGCCTCGTTGTGCCGGGTCGCCGACGAATTCCTGCGGCATGCCTTTTGCGGCGCGTGTGAACTGCGCGCGTTCGGCCTCGGTCAGCGGCAGGCAGTTGACGATCAGTTTGCGGTCATTCTCTATTCCCATGCGCCCAACCCTATGTCAACCATCAGATATGCGGCGCGGTTCAGATGCCGAGCTCGTCGGTGTCGAAAATGATGGTGACCGGGCCATCGTTGGTAAGGCTTACGCGCATGTGGGCGCCGAATCTGCCTTCTTTGACGTCGAGTCCCTGCGCGCGCAACGCGTCGTTGAACGCATGCCATACCTGTTCGGCATGGTCGGGCGCGCCTGCTTTCACGAAGCTTGGCCGGTTGCCTTTGCGTACGTCCGCATACAGCGTGAACTGGGATATCGACAGCACGCTGCCGTCCACGTCGTGGATGGAACGGTTCATTTTGCCGTTCTCGTCTTCGAAAACGCGCAGGTTGGCGATTTTACGGGCGAGCCAGTCCACCTGTTTCGTCCCGTCCTCGTCTTCCACGCCGACAAGCAGCACATAGCCGACGCCGATACGCTGCGGTTCGAACGTGGCATCGACTTCCCCACTCACCTCGTCGACCACGTCGACAAGCCCCTCACTGACCTTCTGCAATACGATGCGCATAAGCTGCCCTTCTCCCCTCTCGTCTTCCCGTCCGATTCAGCCGGCGTAGTCGACGATGGCTTGCGTGACCTGTTTCAGATAGTCGAGCGACGTACGCCAATCGTCCGGCACTTCGATGGAATGGTTGGCACCGGCGAACGTGCGCACATGGTCGGTGAGCAGATGCGCCTTGGCGTCATCGAAATACGGGTCGGCGTCGCCGGCGCAGATCAACGGCATCGGACTGCCGACCGCACCCGGCAGCGGCGCGGGGATGATCGACTTGTGCTTGTCGAAGGGCGGCGGATTCAATACCGGAGTGAGCAGCACCACACGCAAGCCCAGCTTCGCCGAATGCGGGTAGGAAAGCGTGGACAGTGACTTGGTGACAACCAGCAGCCGTGCTTCCTCACCGGATTCTGCAGCATGTTCAAGCGCCTCGGCCCGCCATTGGTCGACCACACGTTCCATGCAGGCGATCATTTCCGGAAACTCGACATCCTCCGTCAGCTTCAAATCAAGCCGATCCACAAACCATCCGTCAGCGGCGAGCGCCTGCGCGGCCCAATACAGCAATGGCCGATCCACGGTGTAGCCTATGCCCGGCATGATAAGCACATGCTTGCCGGTTTCAGTGTTCTTCACACGGTTCTTACCCCATGATGTGACCGCTGGTGTGACGTTTTTCGTTGTTGGTTGCGTGCCGTTCTTGCCCATGCTGTGTTTGATTCGCCTTTTCGTGTGTTCCGTCCGTCTTGGCCGGTCGTTGTGGCCGGCGTCGTTTCCCATATTGCATGCTAGGCGGCGCCGGCTACAATCGTTTCCGTCAGTTCACCATGCATTGGTTGTTGTGGATTTTCGTGGCCATGTCGTTCGTTTCGGCGTCGTAGATGTTCCAGTTAGGTTTTCTCATTCCATATTTCATGGCGGCCTCTTTTCGGATGACTACGTTCATTGTATGAGGCATTGAACGCACAGCAGTCGAAACGGCCAAAACATCAGCCGAGCAGCTCATACACATTGCGCCTGGCGAGCAGCCCATCCGTCATCCACCGGTAGGCTTCCGTCATGTCACCGGAGAAATCCACGCCACGGCGCACCCAAAGGTGTCGGTTCTTCTTGTCGGCTTCCGGCTCGTCCCACATCACCTCGCCCAGATTTGCCAGTATCCGTTCAACGGAATCCCTCATGGTGTAGAACTTCGCGTACTGGAACGTATCGGTAAAGTACGTCGACCGTAATATAGCCGCCACGGATATTCAGCGTCCCATCTGGGTTGCAGATTTCCGAACCCACGCCGAAACTTGTCCATGTGTCGCTGTTTGTCTTGCGGCCGGATAGATCGCCATACACGTCGACAAAATCAGCCCGTGTTGCGGCATATTCGTACAACCCATTCCAGAAGCTGCGCCGCAGCGAGATATTACTGCCGATTTACCGCAATTCGTTCAAAGTTCTGCCGTCCGCGACTTTCCACACTGTCCACCCGTTGACCTGCTTGTCCTCGCCGGTTTCGAGCATTCTGGCGCGGCGAAACGCGCCGGATGGGCTGTCGAATATCTCGCCATTGGACAAGCGGATGCGGTGGTCTTCGGTTACGGTTGCCGTGGCGGTTATGCCGGCATACCGGCTTTCCAGTGCGGCTCCAGCTGCAAGAATGCCCCACTTGCATAGATCAGCGAAATCAACGGCATTCTGTTCGCGTTCCCCCTGGTTCACGTTCCGATTGCGCAGAGTCTGCATAACCTCATTCCCCGCTGTGGGGCGTGCCCACACCTGCAATGCGAGATCGGCAAGTCGGGTGCCTCGCTGCGCGATCGCCTGTTCGTTCCATTGCGAAGCACCGTGCAGTTCTGCGGGAATGGATAGGTATTCGCTATCGTATCCGCCGATTGCGCGGTTTTCCTTCTGTTCGAATGTTCCGTCGGAAAGTTCCGAGTTGTATGCGGTCAATGTCAGATTGCCCAAACTGTTCACCAGCAGTGGGAATCGGTCGGGGTCGGCGAGCATATTGCGCCATTCGGCGTGCGCCATGGCGTTCTGCGGCATGATGTGTTCGACGGTGTATTCGCTGAAGGATCGCGGATCCTTGGGGTGGTTGTGGTTTTCCAATCCGGCAAGCAGATATTTGCACCGCGGAGCCGGGCGGTACAGATCCTCGCCAAGCAGCGCCTGCCTAAATTGTTCGTCTGTGGGCATGCGCGTGGCTTTGGCGGTTTCGGTGAGGAGCAACGCGGCGAAGGTTTCGACCAAATCATGTTCGGCTGATTCAAGTTTGGCTATCAGGGATGGAACAAGTTTGTTCAATCCGTTGCTGGACACCGAGCAGATCATTCTGCGGAACAGATACGATTCAAGATCCGAGAGCATACGCAGCAGTCCATCACAGCTTATGCGATCACGCTTCCATGCCGCGAACATGTACATAACCAACGGGTCCGTAACCGTGCTGTCCAATTTTTGGATCAAGTCGAGACGTTGGCCCACGTTCATATCGCCGCTGCCAGCGGCGACAACGCCTTTGATAGCGGCATAGTACTTGGCGTATTCCAGCATGTTCGACAGAAGATTACGCGTGTGTTCCATGCGCGGCAAGGAACTGTCGGCCGCGAAACGTTTGAATTCCGCGTACATGGCGCGGCCTTTGAGCACGGGTTTTTTCAATGTAACGACCATCCAGTCGTGCAGGAACGCATCGAATGAGAGGTTGCCGAGAACACGTTCCATGGGCAGCCAGTAGTCGGCATACAAAGTGTTCTGCTCGGCCATGAGGCACCCCATGAGCATGTAGTTGCGGACCAGATCGGAAGTCTCAAGATCAAGCCCGGTGGAATTCATCGACTCGAATACCAGTTGCGGTTCGTCACGCCCCTGGCCCAAGGTAACGGACACGACTTCGAGACGTTGCAAACCGTTCCACACCACGTTCGCATCGTCGATTGCGGCGACCAGTGAACGGAACAGATCGAGGTTCGCTTCCAGCCGGGAACCCGTATTGTCATGGTTTGGCCGATCAGGGGCGACCACATGGTCACGCATGCTGTGCAGCACTTCCCTATCGTCGCCGGAAAGCGTCAGCTTGTAGCGGCCTTCGCCGGTTGCGTACTTGTCGACAAGATAGCCACGGTCGATGAGCATGTCTGCGGAGAATCGCAGGTTCTCAGGGTGCTCTCGGGCATATTCGGCCAGTGCGATAAGCAGCAGGGTCACGGAGGTAAGGCGCTGCTGGCCGTCGATGAGCAGACACCGGCTGACACCATCTGGGCCGATGCCGCCGTCCTGCATCCATACGACCGACCCGGTGAAATGCGTTCTCTCAGGGTGCCGGCCGGCCGTTACAATGTCGGTCCACAATTGCCGACACTGCGCCTCGCCCCATGAGTATCTGCGCTGATACACCGGCACTGAGAACCGAAGCGAACCGGTGAATAAATCCAGCAGGATTTTCTTGCCAGCGTCCATGGTGCCACCTCTCGAAACATTGATTTTTCACCCTCATTTCCCATGAAATGAGAACAACAGCCACGTGACACCGCAAGCAATGCGTCTCTATGGCATCTCAATTAAAGCGTAGATGATTACTTCTTTAATGTTGCCTTGATCGCCATGAAGACCGCCTTGCCGACTTT
>ERZ791865.765-NODE-765-length-40895-cov-6.290500_pt1 | contig 40895 bp, 32 predicted proteins | sample MGYA00509942_ERZ791865 | MGnify/ENA primary metagenome ERZ791865 (study PRJEB30046, sample SAMN00792098) | human gut metagenome | study: EMG produced TPA metagenomics assembly of the A metagenome-wide association study of gut microbiota in type 2...
GCACGGCCGGGGGCCGTGCAGTTTTTCTGATTTTTATATTTTATGCTCGGGTGCGCTTTATGGCGAAAACGATCAGCGCGACGACTGCGCCGACGCAAACCGCTTCTCCTATGAAGGGAAAGGCGACATATGCATCGCTGCTCAGTCCGAAAATGGCACTTTTCAAAACCACCAGCAGACCAAGGACCGCCAGGGACACCAGGGCTATGGTCAGCCAGCGTTTCGGCCTGGCAAAAAGGCCCAGCAGGACACCCAGCACCATCAAGGCGACTTCCATTATGACGATGAATTGCAGGGCTGGCGAATCGGTCCACGAAAGGAGCGCGCCTATGCCGCTATAAATCACTGCTTGAATCATACTTTTACCTCCCTGTCTTCTGCTTAAAACCCTTCTTCCTATCGCTGTAATAGTTGGCCGTGGCCTTGCGGAAAGAGTTTACCATAATATTTTAGAGTTCGTCAAGTGCGGGGCGGACAGGGGCGTCCGCCCCTACAGCTTTTTGCCAGGGGTGCAGCACGGAATCGGCAGGCCGATGCTCACATCGGCCCCTATGAAATAGCAATAAGCAAGGAGCAGTCCCCGGGATAAAAAGAGCCCCCTGCACGGTGATTTCTGCCGGGCAGGGGGCTGTGACGAACCTCTCGGGGAATCGGATAAACTGCAGGCCGATCAGATCAGATTGCAGCTGATGCGGCAGGAGTACGCGAGGTTTTCCAGGGCTGCCGGGCTGCGGACGCAGACGGAACGCGCGGAGGCTGTCGGCTTTGGATGGCAGCAGGCCGGGGCGGCGGATAAAGCGGCGCGAGCGGCGAAAAAGCCTGTTGAATTTGCACAGGGCCGTGCTGCGGTGGTGGTAAACGAACCGATAAATGATGGCGAACGTGTGCGGAAAGTCGGGAATCTTGATATCGAAAAATATCGCGTAGTAACCGATAAAATTCGGACAGACGAGGTAATCATTACCGACGAGCGGATACAGCATATCAAAGACCGTCATCCTAACGACTTTGAACGATATGCGCAGTACATAACAAGAATCGTGGAAAACCCGGATTATATTTTGGAAGCAAACAAGCCCAATACGGCTTTTTTGCTCAAAGAGTTTCTAGAAGATGGCGAACGTTTTCAGCTGATTGTGCGGCTTGCCGTTGAAGGAGATGCACCCGGGTATAAAAATTCGGTGATTACATTCCTGAAAGTTGAGGAAAAGCGATATCGGCGTTATTTGCGCACAAAAAAAATCCTTTACAAATCCGAATAAAGCGGCTATACTATCAGTAAGATAGAGCGGTTCTTTGAGGTGGACAATTTCGTGGCATCCACACGCCGATGGTACTGACAGGGGCAACCCGAGAGATGCAGGGGAACGCCACGCCTGCCAAAGAACCAATTTGAGAGAAAGAGCTGCAGAAATGCGGCTCTTTCTGCAATTAAGTTACCACCTTTTGGGGTGGTGGCCTTATGCCATAACTCAATGATAGAAGCAGCCGAAGGGCTGCTTTTTTCATACCCATTTTTGCCCGCGCCCGGGGCGTACAAAACGGGCACCGCAGGGGACGCGACCCCCGACATCAAAGCGTAGCGGCAGGAGACACATATGAAACGCGATTTTCTGCAGAATTTCAAAGTGGGCGAACAGCCCCTGCCCAAGGAGATCATTGACGCCATCATGGACGAGAACGGCAGAGACATTGAGGCGACCAAGAGGCCCTGTTATGATTACGGCGCCTTGGATTCGTCTGTGGGGCCGGAGGGTTCCCGGGTTTGGGGGGCCAGGGCCTCCACGGCTTCCGCCGCCTCGGCATTGGCGCCCTCGCTATAGGTCAGGTCACTCTCGGTGACCTTGCGCAGTTCCTTACGGCTGATGATATCGTACATGCAGGGCACCACCAGCAGGGTCATGAGGGTGGCATACGCCAGGCCGCCGATGCACACCAGGGCCATGGGCTGCATCAGCGCCGTGCCCGCGTCCCCGCCGAAGGCCATGACCAGCAGGCCCAAAATCGTCGTAATGGACGTCATGAGGATGGGCCGCAGGCGGGTGACGCCGGCCTCGATGATGGCCTCCCGCCGGGCCATGCCCTCCAGGCGCAGCTGGTTGATATAGTCCACCAGCACGATGCCGTTGTTGACGATGACGCCCACCAGCATCACAAAGCCGATAAGGGACACCACGCTCAGCTCCACTCCGCTCACCAGCAGGATGATAAAGCCGCCGGTGAAGGCCAGGGGGATGGTGAACATGACGATGAACGGCGACTTCAGGGACTGGAACTGGGCCACCATCACCAGGTACACCAGCAGGATGCCCAACACCAGCATCAGCAGCAGCTGCTGCATGGCGTCCATGATGGTCTCGTTTTCGCCGCTGAACTCCGCGGTCACTCCCGCGGGCAGGGTGAGCCCCTCCACCGCCCGGATGGCCTCAGCGGACACCTTGGTCACGTTATGATCCTCGTCCACCTGGGCCGTCACGTTGATGCAGCGGCGCTGCTCCTGGCGGTTGATGGTATTGAGGCTTACGGTGCGCTCCATGGTGGCTATCTCCCCCAGGCGGAAGCTCTCACCGGAGCTGCCGGAGGACGCGCTCCCCAGGGCGGAGGCGGAACCGGTCATGGAGCTGCTCATAGCGCTGCCTGCTGCGCCGCTCATGGAACTCATGGCGCTGCCCATGGAGGAATCGGGGGTTATCTCCAGGTCCAGCAGATGATCCAGATCCACCGTCCGCTCCTCCGGCAGGGCGATGGTGACACCCATATCCTGGCCGTCCAGGGTCATATCCGAGCCGCTGGCGGAGGTGGACAGAGCCGAAGCCACCTGCATATACACCTGCGCCACGGTCATGCCGTGCTCCATGGCCTTGGCCCGGTCCACCGTCAGGTGGACGGCGGGCGCTGCGTCGTTCAGGCCGTCGGACACGGTCTGCACGCCCTCCACGGAGCCGATGGCCTCCCCCACGGTTTTGGCCGCCGCCTGCAGGTCCTCCATATTCTCGCCGTAGACCCGCAGGGAAATGCCGCTGCCGGTCATCATCTGGGTCATATTGTCCGCCGCGCCGGCGTAGGACACCTCGCACTCCATATCCCGGCACAGCTCCACGATCCGCCTGCCGGCGGCGTCGCCGCTCTCCCCCTCGGGGACGATGACATAGGCGGTAACGTCATACGCGCCGGTGCTGCCGTCCATGCCCGACATGGACATGCCCATGCCGGAGGACATGGCCGCGCCCACGGTCTGCACGTTTTCAACGGTCATGGCCCGGCGGGTCACCTCGTCCGCCAGCTCCGCCGCCTTTTCATAGCTGCAGCCCTCGGGCATGGTGACGGTGACGCTGACGGTGTTCAGGTCGATCTTCGGCATGAACACGAAGCCCCGCTGCAGCGTCAGCAGCGCAGAGCCCACCAGCAGCACCACCGCCGCCCCCAGCACCACGGCCTTGTGCCCCAGGGACCAGGACACGGCCCTGCGGTAGCCGGGATAGATCTTATCCAGCAGGCCGGGCTTGATGGGCTTCTGCTTTTTCAGCATCCCTGCCGCCATGGCCGGCACCAGGGTCAGGGCAATGATCAGGCTGGCCAGAAGCGAGAAGGTCATGGTCAGAGCCAGGTCCGTGAACAGCTGCTTGGTGATGCCCTCCACAAACACGATGGGCAGGAACACGCACACGGTGGTCAAGGTGGAGGCAGTAATGGCCCCCAGCACCTGACCTGCGCCGGCCACCGCCGCCTGGCGAACGTTGGCCCCCTTGGCGCGCAGGCGATAAATATTCTCAATGACCACCACGGAGTTATCCACCAGCATGCCCACCGCCACGGCCAGGCCCGACAGGGAAATCATGTTAATGGTCACGCCGCAGAAATACATAAGCACCACTGCGAAAATAACGCTGATGGGGATAGACACCAGAGTGATGACCGTGGGGCGCAGGTCCTTTAAGAACAGGTACAGGATCAGTATGGCAAACAGCGCACCCCAGGCCAGGCTGGATAAGATAGAGTCAATGATGATGCGGATATAGTCCCCCTGGTCCATAAGGGGTGTGAACTCCAGGCCGTTATACTCCTGCTTCAGCTCCTGGAACCGGGCGGCAATATTCTCCGACACCTCCGCCGTGGCGTAGGTGGACTGCTTATTGAACATCACGATGACGCCGTTTTCTCCATTGAGCTTGGCGTAGATCTCTCCGGAGTTATCCGTGACGAAAACCTCCGCCACGTCCTCCAGCCGAATAGGCTCCACCCCCTCCATGCCCAGGTCGAACAGCACCAGCTGCTGCAGCTCCTCCCGGGTAGAAATACTATCTCCCACGGAGACCATGTACTGCACGCCGTCCTGCTCCACATAGCCCGCCGGCATAGAGAAATTCTGCGCCGCCAGCAGCGCGCTGATGGTGCTCAGCTGCAGGACGCCATCCAGATTCGTCCGCTCCAGGGCGGAGGAGCGGCTCTGCTCCAATGTTGCAAGGCCTGATTCCACCTGGGTCAGGGCGGTGTCGATCTGTACATTTCCGGAGACGATCTGCTGGGCGCCGTCAGCCACGGTCATGACGCCGGAGGTGATTTTCTCCACCAGATCTGCCACGGCGCCGTTATCCTCCTTAAAGCGCCGGATCTCCTCCTGCAGATCCCGCAGCTGTTGGGCGGTCTTTTCGATCTCCTCCTGCAGCCGGTCCCAATCAGCGCCCAGAGCGGCCAGGCGCAGATCCAGCTCCGCCAGATCTGACTCCAGGCGGATATAGCCACTCTCGGCCTTGATGGCGGCAATCTGTTCTTCTTTCTGCTCCTGGGTCAAAAGCGGGTCATTCTCGACGGCGGCGATACGGGCGTCATAGACCGCCTTTTTTGCGTCCAATTCCGCCTTGCGCTGCAGGACGGCCTGCAATTCGTTCAGCTTTTCCTGCAGCTGTGTTTTTCGGGCATCCATCTGACGAAGGCTGTCCCGCAGGGACTCCAGTGCCCGGGTAGCCGCCTGGGTCACGGCGTTTTCCTCCGCCGTGCGGATGGCGGACTTGGCCTCCAGCAGCTGGCTGCGAGTCTGCTCCAGCTGGGCCTGGGCGGCGTCCAGCTGTCCATTCACCGCAGCGGCCAGCTTCGCAGACAGGGCATCCAGCTTCTCCTGGCTGAGGATCACATTCATCTGCCGCTGCAATACGCCGCCGACAGACACACTGGCCACCCCTGTGATTCCCTCCAGCTTGCCGGCCAAGGTCTTCTCCACGAATTCCGACAGCTCCGCAACGTCCATGCCCTCCCGGGACACGGCGGCAATCTCCACCGGCAGCATGGCAGGGTTGATTTTCAGCACATAAGGCGTACCCACGGAATCATCCCAGCCGCCCTGGAGAGCGGCGATCTTCTGCTGGATGTCCACGCCGGTGGAATCCATGTTCACCCCCTGCTCAAACTCCAGCACCACCATGGACATACTGTTCTGGCTGGAGGAGGTGATGTGTTTAATCTCATTCAGCGTAGCCATGGACTGCTCCAGGGGCTTGGTGACGTCCGCCTCCACCGTTTCCGGGCTGGCACCCATATCGGTGGTCACGATGACCACATAGGGGAAATCCATGTTGGGCAGCAGGTCCGGCGTCATCTTCAGGTAGGCTACTACGCCCAGCACCAAGATGGCCAGCACCGCCACAAACACGGTGAGAGGCTTTTTTACGCTGAATTTCGGCATCCGGTCCACTCCTTTTTTGAGAAACATTGACCCATATTACATCATTGCAAGCAGTTTAGCATGGCGCAAAAGTTTTTTCAAGCGGCGGCGGGTACTGTTTACGAAACCGTTACAAAAATTAAACAGGCGGCAAGGCTTCCGGGCGGTTTTTACGGGTATTGCACATCCGCAGAAAAAGAGACGGGCTGCCCGCGCAAACAGGCAGCCCGTCTCTTGAAGGGGGGTATGAAAAAATCTGCAGAACTTATTTTTTGGCGGCGTCGGCGGCCCGGGCCTCCTCCTCCGCGTCGATGGTGGCCATATGGTCCAGCATGCGCACCACCTGGCAGCTGTAGCCCCACTCATTGTCGTACCAGGCAATGAGCTTGACAAAATCGTGGTCCAGCATCAGGCCCGCGGTCTCATCAAAAATGCTGGGGCAGGGATTGCCGATGAGGTCCGTGGACACCAGCTGATCCTTGGTATAGCCGATGATGCCCTTCATATTGGTCTCGCTGGCGTGGCGGATCTCGTAGCAGATCTCGGCATAGGTGGTGGGGCGGGCGAGCTTGGCGGTCAGGTCCACCACGGACACATCGGCGGTGGGCACCCGGAAGGACATGCCCGTCATCTTGCCCTTCAGAGAGGGGATGACCCGGCCCACAGCCTTGGCGGCGCCGGTGGTGGAGGGAATGATATTATTGAGGATAGAGCGGCCGGTGCGCCAGTCGCTGCCGCCCCGGGAGTCCACGGCCTTCTGCTTGGCGGTGGAGGCGTGGATGGTGGACATGAGGCTCTGCTCAATGCCGAACACCTCGTGGATCACATAGGCCAGGGGCGCCAGGCAGTTGGTGGTGCAGCTGGCAGCGGACACCACCTTCATATCCGGCCGGTAGAGCTTGCTGTTGATGCCGTAGACGAAGGTAGGCGTAGCCTCGTCCTTGGCCGGAGCGGTGAGCAGCACCCGCTTGGCGCCGCCCTTGAAGTGGCGGGAAGCCTTTTCGGTGGTATTATTGGCGCCGGTGCACTCCAGAATGTACTCCGCGCCGCACTGGCTCCAGGGGATCATGGCGGCGTCGTTCTCGCTGAACACGCGGATCTTGTGGCCGTTGACCACCAGGTTGCCGTCCAGATTCTCCACGGTGCCCTCAAAGTTGCGGAACACGGAGTCATACTTCAGCAGATACACCATGTAGTCGATGTCCGCCTTGCGCAGGTTGATGCCGCACACGTCGAACTTCTCCGGGCTCTTCATCAGGATCCGCAGAAGCACGCGGCCGATGCGGCCGAAACCATTGATGCCGATCTTAATTGCCATAATCCTAAAACCTCTCTTTATCCTCAGTCTTCAGCCCCGGAAACGGGCCGATTCTTCCTGAATCCATTATATCATGGCAACGGCGTTTGTCTTGTGCAATTTCCAAAAATCATTGACGAAAATAATCCGTTATCCCCTTTCCTTTTATGAAAACTGCATAAAAAAATCCAAAATCATACCCTAACATTCCATACATTTCAAATGAGCAAATCCAATTTTTGGCTCCGAAAAAGGGACGCCTGGATTTACACGCACGGACGAAAAAACGGTGCCCGGACGGGGTGTGAAAAGCTCCCTGTGCGGAGCGAGGCGGGGCGGCGGATGGGTACGGATCGCCGCACCAGCGTGCGCACTATCTCGCAATGACAGGGTTTGCATGGAATGCAATGGGCGACGGGACACATGGGTCCCTACAGCCGTTATTTTTGTAGGGCAGGGCCCGCGTGCCCTGCCGGGAGGGCGCGGTGTAAGACCGGCTCGGGCGGGGTAAGAACCCCGCCCCTACGGATGGCTTGCAAATTTCTGCGGGCGGGCCGATGTGGGCATCGGCCCCTACGGAGCGGTTTGCAGGGCAGGCGGGCGCATGCCTTGCCGTCGGGAAGCGCTCCTCCCGAAGCGGAAAAAACCGCCCCGCACAGTGTGCGGAGCGGCTGAAATTTTTTACCGGACGGTCCGGTTGAAGCTCATGCTGTTTTTCTGCATATGTACATCCAGGGTCACCCGGTCGGCCCGGATATAGCTGCAGGTATACTCGTAGATGCGGCCGTCCTCGGTCTTGGTACGGCGCTGGTGATAAAATGCACAGCTGCCCTGGGGTACATGGAGCAGATTGGCCCGCACCTCGTCCAGCACCACTGCCTCGTAGGTATCCTCCGCCGCGGCGGGGGTGATGCCCACATGGTAGAGGAGGCTGTATATGCTGTGGGTCTGCACCAGCTCCCGGGTGAGATTGGGATAGATGAACTGGGGATAATAGCTGGTCTCCAGGATCAGCGGTTCCCCGTCCACATTGCGCACGCGGGTAAAGCAGTATACCGTGGTCCCCTCCTGGAGCTGCATTTTGCGGCTGATCTCCGGGGGTGGGACGATGATGCCGAAATCCACCATGGTGGACGAGGGCACCTTACCCATGGAGGAGATCTCCGTGGTGAAGGAGTAGCGCACGCACTTGCCCCGGGCGTTGGGATCAGCCACGAAGGTGCCCTTGCCCCGCTTGCGGACCACCAGTCCCTCCTCCTCCAGCTCGCCGATGGCCTGGCGCACCGTATTGCGGCTGATGCCCATGGCCCGGCACAGCTCCGCTTCCGACGGCAGCAGGTCGCCCACGCCCAGTTCGCCGGAGGAAATATTCTGCTTGATAATGCCCACCAGCTGCGTATACAGCGGAATGTCGCTGTCCATGCTCAGGCGGCTGGTAAGAATGGTATGGTTCTGCATAGGGATGTCCTTTCCGGTGCTCAACGCTTTAGGTTAAAGGTCATTTTATCATAGAAAAGGAGGGCGGTCAAGCCGCCCTCCGCAGGCTGCCGGTAGGGTGTGAAAACTACGACAACGGTTCAGCCAAAATGTTATTTGTGATCCACGGAATACATGTGCTCGATGAGGCACAGGAGCTTATCGGAGTAGCCCATCTCATTGTCGTACCAGCTGACGACCTTGACGAAGGTATCCGTCAGGGCGATGCCGGCCTTGGCATCGAAGATGGAGGTGCGGGCGTCGCCCAGGAAGTCGGAGGAAACCACAGCCTCCTCGGTATAGCCCAAAACGCCCTTCAGCTCGCCCTCGGAGGCGGTCTTCATAGCCTGGCAGATCTCCTCATAGGTGGCGGCCTTCTTCAGGTTCACCGTCAGGTCCACCACGGACACGTCCAGCGTGGGCACACGCATGCTCATACCGGTGAGCTTGCCGGACAGCTCCGGGATCACCTTGCCCACGGCCTTGGCAGCGCCGGTGGAGGAGGGGATGATGTTGCCGGAAGCGGCGCGGCCGCCACGCCAATCCTTCAGAGACACGCCGTCCACGGTCTTTTGGGTGGCGGTGGTGGAGTGTACGGTGGTCATCAGACCGTCGGCAATGCCGAAGCTGTCATTGAGGACCTTGGCAATGGGCGCCAGGCAGTTGGTGGTGCAGCTGGCGTTGGAGACGAACTTCATGTCGGAGGTGTACTTATCCTGGTTCACGCCCACCACGAACATGGGGGTGTCATCCTTGGACGGGGCGGACATGACCACGTGCTTGGCACCGGCGTCAATGTGGCCCTGGGCCTTCTCCTTGGTGAGGAACAGGCCGGTAGACTCGATGACGTACTCGGCGCCCAGCTCCTTCCAGGGCAGGTTGTGGGGATCGCGCTCAGCGCTGACGGGAATGCTCTTGCCGTTGATGATGATGTTATTGCCCTCGGCCTTCACCTCGCCGTCAAACTTGCCGTGCATGGTGTCGTACTTCAGCATATAGGCCAGGTAATCGGCCGGACACAGATCGTTGATGCCCACGATCTCGATTTCAGGGTGATGAATGGCCCGGCGGACCACCATACGGCCAATGCGGCCAAAACCATTGATAGCAACTTTAATACTCATTTCGAAAGCTCTCCTTCCAGGTGGAATATATCAAACATATGGTATATTCTGTATTATACCCCTTTCACTTGAAAAATGCAATAACATTTTTCATAGTTTTCCCTTTTTTACGACATTTATTTTTTTCACCTATTAACCAGTATTTTTTAGCACTCTTCTTGTCTTTTCGATTTTATTCTGATATAATCATGAACTGATCTTTTTATTTTCGTCGATGTCAACAGTGGGGATAAATTCCCGCCCGCGGCAAATTCTATCGGTGAAAGGAGATTCCGCATGGATCATTCACCTCAAGAGGCGCAGCTCCTGACCCAGGTGCTGCCCAATATCGCCGCCCAATTCCGCACCACTTTAGGCAATATGCACGCCGCCTTGACCCGGGGGGACGACCCGGACGCCTGCATCCTGCGCCAGAGCTACTACCGGCTGCTGCGCACCGTTACCAACCTCACTGATGCCATTATGCTGGCGGAGGATACGCCTCTGCCCCGGCAGGACACAGACCTGACAGCGTTTTTTGATGAGCTGTGCCGCCAGGCCCAGGAGCCCCTGGCTGTCTGCGGCCTGACGCTGGAGACTGACCTGCGCCCCCGGCAGCTGATGGCGGGCATCAATCGGGAATACACCGCCCGGATCTTCTGGAACCTGCTGTCCAACGCTGCCAAATTCACCCCCGCCGGGGGCCGTGTGCGCATAACGCTGCTGCAGCAGGGAAACCGGGCACTGCTGCAGGTGGCGGACACCGGCTGCGGCATCCATCCGGACCTGCAGGACACGGTGTACGACCGCATCCTGCACACGGAACGCATGGACCCCCTGCCCCACGGGCTGGGCCTGGGGCTGAGCCTGTGCCGGTGCTTTGCCGCGCGCCAGGGGGGCAACCTGCTGCTGCAGTCTGAGGCGGGCAAGGGCACCACCGTCACCGTCTCCCTGCCCGCAGAGCGCTGCGGCACACACCGGGTACAGGACGTACCCTTCCACTACGCCGGCGGGTTCCAGCCGGTGATGATGGAGCTTTCGGACGCACTGCCCTATGAGGGCTACAAGGAGAAATATCTGGACTGATACGCATGATGAACGGAAAGAAAGTTTTAGTGGCCATGTCCGGCGGGGTGGACAGCTCCGCCGCCGCTCTGCTGCTGCGCCAGCAGGGCTACAGCTGCGACGGCGCCATGCTGCGCCTGTATAACGGCGAGGTGGAGGGCACCTGCTGCTCCGCCGACGATGCCGCCGATGCCAGGAGCGTGGCCTACGGCCTGGGTATGAAATTCTACGTTTTCAACGAGACGGAGCGGTTCGCCCGGGATGTGATGGACCACTTCGTGGCCGAATACTGCGCCGGGCGCACCCCCAATCCCTGCATCGACTGCAACCGCTGCCTGAAATTCGGCGCGCTGCTGGAGCGGGCGCTGCTGCTGGGATACGATTACCTGGCCACCGGGCACTACGCCCGGGTGGAGTTTGACGAAGCCGCCGGCAAATACCATCTCCTCCGGGGCCGGGACCGGAGCAAGGATCAGAGCTACGTCCTCTACCAGCTGGGTCAGCACCAGCTGGCCCACCTGCTGCTGCCCGTGGGCGAATATGACAAGCCCTCCATCCGCCGGAGCGCCCGTCAGGCGGGCCTCATCAACGCCGACAAGTCCGACAGTCAGGACATCTGCTTTGTGCCGGATGGAGATTACACGCGGTTTTTGCAGGAGTACGGCGGCGTAAAGATGATCCCCGGTGATTTTGTGGACCGAGCGGGTCATGTGCTGGGCCGGCACAAGGGGCTGCCCTGCTACACCACCGGCCAGCGCAAGGGCCTGGGCGTTTCCGCCGGAAAGCACGTTTATGTCCTGCGGAAAAATGTCCAGGACAACACCATTCTTCTGGGAGACAACGAGGAGCTGTTCACCTCCGTCCTTACGGCGGACCGGGTAAACTGGATCAGCGGCGAAACGCCCGCCTCTCCCCTCCGTGTCACCGCCAAAACCCGCTATAGTCAGACGGAGGCGGCAGCCACTGTGCATCCCCTGCCGGATGGGCGCATCCGGGTGGAGTTTGATGTGCCCCAGCGGGCCATCACCGCCGGGCAGGCCGTGGTGCTCTACGATGGGGAGCAGGTTTTAGGCGGCGGCACTATTGAATAATACATCGTACCATCGATTGACAAAGGCAGACCGGCCCGGGCCGGTCTGCCTTATCCTATCGTTCACTCTCCCGCCACTCGTCCACATAGATCATGTCATCCACATCCCGCTGTTCTTTTTCCTCCACGGTATATCCCCCCTCCGATTATATACCTGTTATTCTATGTGCCGGACCACAGAAAAATTCCTTGCGGCCCCATTTTTTTCATGGTAAGATACAATCACGGCTCTATCAGGTGAAAAAAGCCGAAGCGGCATGTCCGCTGCTGCCATCCGACAATAAATACCCCACGGAAAGGTTGTGCCCATATGTCTCCCTCCCGCAAGCATACCGTAGCTGTGTTCACCGCCTGCGTCGCCTTTGTGATCTTCGGCTTCAGCTTTATGTTCTCCAGCATTGCCCTGTCCATCGCGCCCACCACGGTGCTGCTGTGCTTTCGATTCACGGCGGCGGTGCTCACCCTGTCCTTGGTAGTGGCGGCCAACGCTCTGGTGGGCCGCATCCGGGGCAAGGCGTGGTTTTCCTTTTCTCTCCGCGGCAAGCCCCTGGGCGGTGTGCTGCTGCTGGGCCTGGTGCAGCCGGTTTTATACCTGGTGTTTGAAAACAGCAGCATCCGCTATACCTCCTCCGCCGTCACAGGCACGGTGCTGGCAGTGGTGCCGGTAATCTGCATTTTGGCAGATGTATTCATCAGCCACGAATCCGTCACCAAGCTGCAGATCCTGTGCGCTGTGGCCTGCGTGGGCGGCGTGGCCCTGGTGGAGACCGGCGGCGAAACCCGCATCAGCCTGCTGGGCTTTGTGTGCCTGCTGATGACCTTGGTATGCGATGTGGGATACTATGTGCTCAGCCGCCGGGCCTCCCGGCAGTTCAGCCCCCTGGAGGTCACCTTTGTCATGTTCCTCATGGGCATGGTAGTCTTTGTCCCGGCGGCACTGATCCAGGGGCACGGGCAGATGGCAGAGCTATTCCTTCCGGCTATACAGTCAGCTCCCTTCTGGGGCAGTGTGTTTTTCTTGGGTGCAGTGTCCTCCGTGGGCGCCTACGGCCTGCTGAACTTCGCCAACGCCACCCTCACCAATTCCGAGGCATCCCTCATCGGGAATATCGGCACGGTGGTATCGGTGCTGGCCGGTGTGCTGCTGCTGAAGGATCCCTTCACGCCTCTGCAGGCGGTAGGCGTAGTGGTCATTCTGGTCTTTGTGACCCTGGCCAACCTACCCAAAAAGCAAAAATAAATTCAGAAAGGGAGAAGCCCCAGTGGTTTCTCCCTCTTTTAAACTGTCGAAAAAACCCCTTGGGTTTTTCCGACAAAGGGCTTATAGTCTGTTCTTTACTGCAATGAAAAAAGATAAGGAACTGCGGTCCCCTTGAACGTATAATAAATGAAAGGCTTCCGCGTGGGCCTTTTTTGCCAAAGGAGGAAAGCACATGGACGCCGCTGCCAACAGCTACCGCCGTTTTCTGGACGGCGATGAGAGCGCCTTCGAGGAGATCATGCAGGAGCTGTTTTGCGGGCTGGTTTTCTTTATCAACGGCTTTGTGCATGATCCCCACGCCGCGGAGGATATCGCCATCGACGCCTTTTCCGACCTGGTGGTGCACCGGCACCGCTACAACTTCCGGGTGAGTCTGAAAACTTATCTCTACATGGTAGGCCGGAGCCGCGCCCTGGACTATCTCCGCCGTCGCAGGATCCTCCGCTTCACGGAGCTCTCCGAGGCCCACGGCCTGGCGGACGACTCCGCCGCCCTGGAGGAGCTGGCCCTGGCCGGCGACCGCCAGCGCCGGATTAACGCCGCCCTGGAGCAGCTGCCCCGGGATATGGCCGCGGCGGTGCGGCTGGTCTATTTCGAGGAGATGACCTATGCCGAGGCCGCCCGGGTCATGGGCAAAAAAAGCAAGCAGGTGGATAACCTGCTGTACCGGGCCAAACGGGAGCTGCAAGGCATTTTAGGAGAGGAGGGGATGGAGCTGCTATGAGAAGCCTGCAGGAATGTCAGGCGGAGGTATTCCGCCGCAGCGAAAAAAGGATCCGGGCCCGCCGGCGGGCCATCCGCGCGGTCATGGTCTGCGTGCCGCTGGTTCTGTGCATCACGGCTTTCAGCCTGCTTGTGCTGCCCGGGCCGGCAGACACCTCTGACGGATCCGGGGCGAAGAACGACGCCGCGTCCCCTCCCCCGGCCATCTGCCGCATCGATGTCACCGAGTTGGGTCAGGTCACATCCATCACCGACGAGGAACGCATCTGCGCCATTACCGACGCCCTTGCGGCGCTGAATAACTCCCCCGGCGCGGAGCTCCCCGATGGCAGCGACTCCGCCGGAGCAGAGGGCCGCACCATCACCCTGTTTGCCCCAAACGGCCCCCAGACGGTATACCGCCTGACCGATGATACCCTGACCAACGTGACCACCGGCAGTGCTATGGCCCTGACCCGGGAGCAAAGCGCGGCGCTCTCCGCTCTCCTGGCCCCGGTGGCCGCAGCCAATCCATAAAAAGGAGGTTCCCTATGAAAAAGAAAACCCGGCTCTGGATCGCGGCAGGCGTGCTGCTGCTGATTATCCTCTTTGCCCCCATTCCCGGCAGCCCCTGCAAGGACGGCGGCACCCGGGCCTACTCGGCCCTGACCTATAAGATCGTCAAGTGGCAGCGCGACACCGGTTCCGACGTTTATAAAGCCACCAAGGTCTATTGGCTGCCGAACAATTTCAAATCCATCGACGAGCTGTGGGCCGGGGAGAAGGCCCATGCGCCCCACCACTTTACAGCCACCGTTCTGGAAATGGAGGGCGGCCACGCCCTGGTGCAGCCGGTGGAGGGCGAGATGGAGGCCAGCGTTGGCAGCGCGATCTCGGTGGATACCGCCGCCCTGGAGGACATCGGTGCCCAGGTGGGCAGCGATGTGGAGATCTACTACACCGGCAATATCCGGGAGACCTCCCCCGCGCAGCTCCAGCCCACCCGGTGGGAGATGGCCACAGATCTGCGCCATCGGGCCTACACCGGTTCCTGGCTGGATCCGGAGGCCGCCCAACCCGTGGACGACATGGCCGATCCCGTCATCATCTCCCGGATCTACTCCGACTGCTTCTTTGCCTACCCCGTGGTCCCCATGCCCTACGAGATCAAGTTCAACGGCGAGCTGCCCCCGGAGTGGTGCGTGGGTGACCAGGTGACCTGCACCTGCGAAAACGTCCTTTACGACCAGGACAACCAGCGGATGGAGGCCGATTTCATCAGTCTGGCCCCCAGCGACTGGCAGATGGACCCCAACGAGGACTATAAGCCGGTGATCTATCTCTATCCTGAGGCGGAGACGCAGGTGTCCGTGCATTTGACCCTGGACGGCGAGCTCACCTGCACCTACCCCGCCTATCAGGACGGCTGGACCGTCACCGCCGCCCCCGACGGCACTCTGACGGACAAGCGCGGCCAGACCTACAACTACCTGTACTGGGAGGGCGAGACCTATGCCCGGTGGGACATGGCAAGAGGCTTTTGCGTAAAGGGCTCTGACACGGCGGCCTTTTTGGAGCAGGCCCTGGCACAGCTGGGCCTCACCCGTCGGGAGGCCAACGAGTTCATCGTCTACTGGCTGCCCCTTATGGAGCAGAATCCCTACAACATCATTTCCTTCCAGGCGGATGCCTACACCCAGGCAGCGCAGCTGCACATTGACCCGGCGCCGGACACTCTGATCCGGGTGTTCATGGCCTGGCGGCCCTCCGACTCCTTCGTGAAGCTCCCCGCCCAGGAGCTCACCGCGCCTGCGCGCACGGGCTTCACCGTGGTGGAGTGGGGCGGCACAAAGATCGACTGACATGTGAAAAAAGGCGGCACAGATGGCTGTGCCGCCTTTTTGTTTGAAAGCGATTTATGCCCGTTTGAGGATGCGCCCGGCCTTCACACCGGTGTATTTGCCCTTTTCCACGGCCACGGCGCCGTCCACCAGCACATAGTCCATACCCTGGGCCAGGACGCAGGGGTTTTCGTAGGTGCCGGGCTGATGCAGCTTTTCCAGGGCAAAGACGTTGATGTCCGCGTCCATGCCCGGGGCCAGGACCCCCTTGCCGGAAAGGTGCAGGACCTGGGCCGGCTTTTGGGTCATCTTATGCACCGCCTGCTCCGCTGTCAGTACACCACGCTCCTTTACGAAATGCTCCAAAAGATGCACGAAGGTGCCGTAGACCCGGGGGTGGAGCATCCCGTCCGTGGGGTAGGTGGAGTCGGAGATGACATTGGAAAGGGGGCTTTGGAGAATGGTCACAATGTCCTCCTCGGAGGCCATAAAGTCCACCATGGTGATCTCGCAGTGCTCCCGCACCAGCAGGTCGCAGCAGCAGTCCAGGGGATTCTGCCCCCACATAGCCGCAATTTCCGCGATGCTCCTGCCCTGGTAGGGATGGTCCTCCGGGCAGTGGAGGCTTGTCAGGCGGATGCCGTCCCACCCGGCCAGCCGGGCGATATCGTCAAAGCCGTCGCCCCGACGGATGCGCTCCGCCAGCTCCCGCCGGGCCCCTTTATCCTGCAGACGCCGCACCACCGCCTCCATGCCGCCGGTGAGAAAGTCCGGGGGCAGGATGTGGATGAGCTGGGTGGAGCCGGCGGTGTAGGGATATACGTCGCAGCCCACGTCCAGGCCCTCCTGCCGGGCCTGCTCCAGCATGGAAAGCGCCTGGGGGATCTTCACACCCCAGTTGTCCCGGCCCATGGCCTTTAAGTGACTGATATGCACCGGGATGCGCAGAGCCCGGGCCACGGTGAGCATCTCCGCCAGGGCCTCCAGCACGCCGCCGCCCTCCTGGCGCATATGCACCGTCACGGGGATGTTCTGCCCCGCCAGGGGCTCCAGGGCCCGGATCAGCTCCTGGGTGGTGTAAAAGCACTCCGGGGCGTACCCCAGACCCAGGGAAACGCCCAATGCCCCGTCGGCCAGGGCCTGCTCCATGGCCCGATGGATGGCCTTATAATGCTTGTCCTCCAGGTGCTCCAGGGCGTAGCCCGCCGCGCTGGCCCGCAGCACCCCCGCGCCCACCAGCATACCGGTGTGCAGCGGTGTCTCCGGCTGGCCGGCGAAATAGTCCGCCAGGGAATCCGTGGGCACCTGCTTGGGCATCTCCCCGCAGATGGGCTGCAGGTAGGCGGCGATCTCCGCCCGTCTGGCCCGGCGCATAGGCGCGGCGGACAGGCCGCAGTTGCCGTTTACGATGGTGGTCAGTCCCTGGCGCAGCTCCAGCTGGCCGAAGCCCGGCCGGTAGGCCGCCAGGTCCGCGTGGCGATGGATGTCGATAAAGCCCGGGGTCACCAGCTTCCCATCGGCGCTGATGACCCGCCGGGCGTGGGCCCCGGGCAGGTCGCCCACCTCCACGATCTTTCCGTTTTCCACCGCCACATCGGCGGCATAAGGGGCGCTGCCGGTACCGTCCACCACGGTACCGCCCCGGATCAGCAGGTCTAACATTCCTCTTGTCCTCTTTTCACAGAATCATTTTTCAGCAGGGGCAGCGTCACGGTAAACCGCGTCACGCCCGCCGCACTGGTGCAGCCGATGCTGCCGCCATGGGTCTGCACAATGCTCTGGGCGATGGCCAAGCCCAGGCCGAAGCCCTCCCCGCCGGTGCGGGATTCGTCCGCCCGGTAGAACCGGTCGAACAGGTGCGGCAGCTTCTCCGCGGGGATGGTCTCTCCCCGGTTTTCCACCTGCAGGAGGGCGCTCCGTCCCTCCCGGCGCAGCAGCAGGCCCACGGTTGTCCCCGGCGCCGCGTATTTCACGGCGTTGTCCAGCAGAATGTCTGCCAGGCGGCGCAGCTGGGCGGCGCTGCCCCGCACCGCCAGCTCCGGCTGGATGTCGTAGGTAAGCGCCCGGCCGCTTTCAAAGGCCACCGGCTCAAAGGCCAGGGCGCTCTCCAGCACCGTGTCCGACAGGTCCACGGCGCCCATGGTCTGCTTCGCTCCGCTTTCCGTCCGGGCCAGGGTCAGCATATCCTCCACCAGGGCCTTCATCCGCAGGGACTCGGCCCGGATGCCCTCCACATACTGCCGGGTCTTCTCCGGATCCTGCTCCCCCGCCGCCAGCTCCGTGGAGGATAGGATCACCGTCAGGGGTGTTTTCAGCTCGTGGGACGCATCGGACACAAACTGTTTCTGCTCCTGCCAGGCCCGCCGCACCGGCCGCACTGCAAAGCCCGCCAACCAGTAGCTCAGCCCCGTCAGCACCAGCAGGGCCGCCAGCGTGACCAGGCCGCTGCGCAGCAGCAGGCTGCGCATGGTGGCCCGCTCCATGGAGCAGTCGGTAAAGGCGATACGCACCGACACGGCCCCCGCCCGGCGCATATAGCGCAGGGAATAGTCCTTCAGTACGCCGCTGTCGCTTTTCCCCTCCAGGGCCGCGCGCACGATGTTAAGCACCAGGTCCTGATTTTCCAGGTTATAATAGCTGCTGCCGGAGAGACGGATCGTTCCGCCGGTAAATATCTCCGCCACAAAGCAAGGCTGGCCGCTGCTGCCGGGCAGCTCATTCTTGTCGGTCTTGCCCTCCAGAGCGGCGATGAGATGGCTCTCGCTGCTGCGCACCATCTGGCTGTGGGTGGACAGGGCCAGGATCACCAGGGCGCTCAGCAGCACCGCCGCCACCGTCACCAAGCTGATGCCCACGATCTTCAGCCGTAATTTCCGGATCATTCCTTTTCCTCCAGGCAATAGCCCACCAGGCGCACCGTGCGGATCCGCATGTTAGAGCGCACCAGCTCCAGCTTCCGCCGCAGGAAGGAGATGTACACCTCCACGTTGTTGTCCTCGGCATTGGACTCATAGCCCCAGGCCTTGAGCAGCAGCTGCTCCTTGGACAGGATCTGCCCGCCGTTGCGCATGAGCATCTCCAGCAGGTCATACTCCTTGCGGCTGAGCCGTGCGCTGCGCTGGCCGCAGGTCACCTGAAACGTCCCCGGATCCAGCACCAGGTCGCCCCGGCGTATGCAATCGTCCCCGCCGCTCTCGCCGTTGCTGCGCCGCAGCAGCAGCCGCACGCAGGCCAGCAGCTCCGGCGTCTGGAAGGGCTTGGTCAGGTAGTAGTCCGCCCCCTGGTCCAGGCCCCGCACCCGGTCGCTCAGCTCGCCCCGGGCGGTGAGCATCAGCACCGGCAGGCGGCTGCCGCTGCCCCGCAGCCGCTGCAGCAGGGCAAAGCCGTCCAGCCCCGGCAGCATTACATCCAGCACCAGCAGATCGTAGATCCCCGACAGGGCGTTATCCAGCCCCGAGACGCCGTCGTTGCTCACGTCCACGGTGTAGCCCTCCCGGCGCAGCAGCTCCTGCAGATTCTGCGCCAGTCTTTTCTCGTCCTCCACCACCAGGATCCGCATTTTCCCGCCTCCCGTTCATTTTTTCTTTATTGTATACCGAAATGCCCGCCGGGACAAGCCCCGGCGTATAGCTATATTGTAAGAGGCCAGGCTTTAAGGAAAATTAAAAAGAAAAATCTTTTGGCTGCCCTGCCCCCAAAAAAACGGGAGAGCGGCCCATCCGCCCTCCCGTTTTGCGTTTTTGTTTATATACCCTCTCGGATCATGCGCCCAGGGTCAGCAGGTCCAGCAGCGTCTGAGCCGTGGCCGCAGACACCTTGAAAATGGCGGGCACGTCGTTGTACATGGCGAAATAGCCGTCCTCATACGCCAGGCCGATGTAGACCGTGAAGCTGTCGGCGCTGCCGGCAGCGGTCAGATAGTTGACGGTGACCGTAGCCGCCGGGTACTTCAATCCGCAGATGGGCAGCGCGCCGGAGCTGGGGTTATAGTCCACGCAGGACTCCAGCTTTATGCCATCGGCCAGCAGGGCCGTCAGCGCCGCCATCCGGTCGGACACGTCCGCGCCATTGCACAGCCAGCTGTCGCCCTCACCCCGCACCACGGTGACATCCACCTCACCGCCCTGCACCTGAATATGGGTGAGCTTGTCCACCGTCAAGGCCGGCAGGACGGGCATCTCCACCAGCTCGTAGATATTCCGGTCCATAAGCTGCACCAGTGCATCGGGCACCACATAGATCTTGCTGGTGTCTCCGTCCCGGCACATGTAATAGCCGCCGCCCTCCTCCGCCGCCGTGCCGATCTGCAGGGACAGGCCGGAGCCGTCATCGTTCTTGACCTCCAGGGTGCGGTCCGGCGCGTCCAGGTCATAGGCGGTGATGTCGCCGGGATTTTCCAGGGGCGTCAGGGTGTTCAGGGCGCTTACCTGGTCCAGCAGCTGCTGCATCAGCGACTGGTCCAGGGGCAGGGTGGTGTCGTCCTTCCACTGCCAGTCCCCCTCCTCATTTTTGGTAAAGCGCAGGGTGTAGCTGCTGTTTTTGTAGATCATCTCCTGGGTGGAGGCCGTGACCAGCCCTTGGCTGTCCAGGGTGTCGGACGGCTCCTGCTTTTTGCCGCAGGCCGTGCATGTCAGCAGCAGAGCGGCCGCCAGGATCGCAATATATTTCTTCATGGAATTAGCTCCTCGTTTATCAAATTGACCCGATTATAACAGATTTCTGCCGAAAAAGAAACCCCCTCCGGGAAAATGCAAAAAAGGAGCGGCCGAGGCCGCTCCTTTGAGAATGCCGATTTCTTACAGATGGGATACGAACGAGCTGTTCACCGCCACCGTGCGGCTGATTTCCGAGGACTTGATGCTGGCGAAGATGGTGCTCATAATGGTCAGCGCCTTCTTGCCGCTGACCTCCGGCTCCCGGTCATGCTCCAGGGCGTCCACAAACTCGTCGATAACGCCGGAGCGGGTGGTGGGCTCGAAGCTGTAGGAGGTGGAGGTGTTGCTCATATCCCGCACCACGATGGGGGCGCCGGGATCGCTGTAGATGAGCATGATGCCCTTGGTGCCGTAGAGGCAGGTGGAGTTGCACTCCTTGCCGTACACCGTCCAGCTGGCGGCCATGGTGCCCACGGCGCCGCCATTCATGCGCAGGATGCACAGGGCGTTATCGTCCACGCCGATGAAATGGCCGTGGTCGTCGTGCTTATTCAGGGTCATGACCTTGGCGGTGGTCTCGATGACCGTCTGGCCGGTGAGGTACTGCAGCAGATCCAGCTTGTGGATGCCCAGGTCGCTGAGCGCGCCCATAGCGGCCTTATCCTTATCGAAGAACCAGGCGTCCCGGTCCGGGGACCACCCCTCGGGCCCGGCGTTGCCGATGGTGGTGCGGAAGGTGATGATGTCGCCGATGACGCCCGCCTCCAGCAGCTCCTTGGCCCGGCGATGCACGGGGTCAAAGCGCATATTGTGGCCCACCATCAGGTGCTTGCCGTTAAACTCGGCGGCGGCCACCATGGACTCGCACTCCGCCAGCGTCACGGCCATGGGCTTTTCCACCAGCACATGCTTGCCGGCGTAGAGGGCGGCGTTGGTGATCTCGGCGTGGTTGCGGTTCTCCACGCAAACGGACACCGCGTCGATCTCCGGGTCGTTTATCAGATCGTAATAGGAGTCATACACCTTGCCGCCGTATTTCTCCGCCATCTGAGCGGCGCGCTCGGCAATCTTGTCGTAATAGCCCACCAGCTTGGCATCGGGGTTGGTAGCGTACTCCGGCAGGTGCCGGGTCTGGGCAATCTTGCCGCAGCCAATGATACCGATCTTAATCATAGTAGCGCCTCCTTGTGAACCTCTCACAGATCTATTTTAAATACAGATTATTATCTATCATGGATTATACCAAAATTTTTGTCCCAGTGAAAGACCTTTTTTATATTTTTTCCGCTTTTTTCCGTTTTCTATCCTTTCCGGGCCTTTAGCAAAAAAAACCTTGCTATTTTTCACGGGCAAGGGTAGAATGGCTTTGATTGAGATTAGGAGGATATTGCCCATGGTTTCCATCGTTGAAGTGACCACCCACCGGCAGCTTCGCCGGTTTGTGGACTTCCCGAATCAGTTATATAAAGATGTGCCCCAGTTCGTCCCCGCCACCTACAGCGATGATATGGAGGACTGGGACCGGAAGAAAAACCCCGCCTTCTCCTACTGCGAGGCCCGCTGCTGGCTGGCCATGCGCGGGGAGGAGATCGTGGGCCGCATCGGCGCCATACTCAGCCACAAATCCAACGAGAAGTGGGGCACCAACCGCCTGCGCTTCACCCAGGTGGACTTTATTGACGACTTTGAGGTCTCCTCCGCCCTGTTTGAGACGGTGGAGAACTGGGCCCGGGAGCTGGGCTGCACCGCCGTCCACGGCCCCCTGGGCTTTACGGATATGGACCGGGAGGGCATGCTGGTGGAGGGTTTTGACCGCCGCAGCTGCTTCTTTACATATTACAACCACCCCTATTATATGCAGCACATGGCGGCTCTTGGCTATGTGAAGGACGTGGACTGGGTGGAAAATCTCATTTCCGCTCCCGACGATGAAAAGACCCTGGCCCGCTGGGCCAAGCTCTCGGCCTATGTGCAGCGGCGGCAGAAGCTGCACATTCTCAAGGTCCGCACCCGGCTGGGCTATTTCCCCCTGCTGAAGCCCTTTTTTCAGCTGGTGAACGAGGCTTATGCCCCCCTCTACGGCACCGTGGAGCTGACCCCGGCGCAGATCAAAAAGTACAGCATGAAGTTCGCCCCTCTCATCAACCCCAAGCTCACCTGCTTCGTGATGAACGAACAGGATGAGCTGGTAGCCTTCGGCGTCAGCGCCCCCAGCATTGCCGAGGCGCTGAAAAAGAGCCGGGGCCGGCTGTTTCCCACGGGCTGGGCCCATGTGCTCCACGCCTTCCGGAAAAACGACACCATCGACCTGCTGCTCATCGCCGTGCGGCCGGACCTCCAGGGCAAGGGCGTCAATGCCATCATCCTCAGCGAGGTGATGCAGGGCTGCCAGAAAATGGGCATCCGCCACGCCGAGACCGGCCCCATGCTGGAGGAAAATGAAAAGGTGCAGACCCAGTGGCAGAATTTCCCCCTGGAGCAGCACAAGCGCCGCCGCTGCTGGGTGAAGGAGCTGGACGCCGCCCCCGCCGCTGCCGCGCCCCGGGAATCCGCCTGCCAATAACGCCGCACATCTCTACATACCTCAAAAGGAACCGCTTCGGCGGTTCCTTTTTTATTTTATTTTTATATTTTCGCCGCTCTGCCTGTTCGCGCCTCCTGCACCCTCCCCCTTCCGGCGGCATAGTATGACCACGGAGAGTCATTTCTCTCAGCAAAGGAGGCAGATCAAATGATTCATCTTCGCGGCGCGTCCTTTGTGTATCAGGCGCCCGACGGCGAGGTGGAGGCTCTGCGGCGGGTGGACATGGACATCGCCCCGGGGGAGTTCTGCAGCGTGGTGGGTCCCTCCGGCTGCGGCAAATCCACGCTGCTGTCGGTGATCTCGGGGCTGGAGTCCCTTACCGCCGGCACGGTGGAGGTGGACGGCGCCCCTGTCTGCGGTCCCTCCGAGAAGGTCGGCTTCATGCCCCAGCGGGATCAGCTGTTCCCCTGGCGCACCATCCGGGACAACGTGACCCTGGGGCTCACCGTGGCCAAAAGACGCACCCCTGAGGCCCTGGCCTATGCCGACACGCTGCTCCGGCGCTACGGCCTGTGGGAGTTTGCCGGCAAGCGGCCCTCCCAGCTCTCCGGCGGCATGCGCCAGCGGTGCGCCCTCATCCGCACCATGGCCACGAATCCGAAGATCCTGCTGCTGGATGAGCCGTTTTCCGCCCTGGACTTTCAAACCCGGCTCTCGGTGTCCTCAGACATCAGCCGCATCATCCGCCAGGAGGGAAAAACCGCCCTTTTGGTCACCCACGACATCTCCGAGGCCATCAGCCTCTCCGACCGCGTTTTCGTTCTCAGCGCCCGGCCCGCCGTGGTGAAAAGCGTCCACGACCTGGCGGCCCTGCAGGGGCTGTCGCCCCTGGAGCGCCGGGATACCGAGGCATTTCACACCTATTTTCAGGCCATATGGAAGGAGCTGGATCACCATGAATAACGCCTCCCCTTCCCCGGCCCGGCAGGCCTATCTGCTGGCCAACCGGCGGCAGAAGCGGCAGGTGCATCTGTGGCAGGCAGCTCTGCTGCTGGGCCTGCTGGCCCTGTGGGAGCTGAGCTGCCGGTTGGGCCTGTCCGACGGCTTCCTCACCAGCTGCCCCAGCCGCATGGCCGCCACCTTCTTGAATCTGTGCCGCAGCGGCGACCTGTGGCGGCACATCGGCGTATCCTGCGGTGAAACGGTCATCGGCTTCCTCTCCGGCACCGCACTGGGCACGGTGGTGGCCATCTGCATGTGGTGGTCGGGGAAGCTGGCCCGGATCCTGGACCCCTACCTGGTGGTGCTCAACGCCCTGCCGAAAACGGCTCTGGGGCCCATTTTCATCGTGTGGATGGGGGCCGGCCAGGGGGCCATCATCGTCATGACCCTGGCCATTTCGCTGATCGTGACCATCCTGAATATGTACCAGGGCTTTCTCTCCACGGACGGGGAGAAGATCCGCCTCATGCGCTCCCTGGGAGCCAGCCGCTGGCAGATCCTGTGGCTGCTGGTGTTCCCGGCCAACGCGCCCACCCTGTTTGCCACCCTGAAGGTGAACGTGGGGCTTTCCTGGGTGGGCGTTATCATGGGTGAGTTTCTAGTCTCACAGGCCGGGCTGGGGTATCTCATCGTCTACGGCTCCCAGGTGTTCAACATGGATCTGGTCATGACCAGCATCGTGATCCTGGCAGCGGCGGCGGTGGTGATGTACCGGCTGGTGCTGTGGGTGGAAAAATTTTTGAATCGTTTTTGGGGGAAAGGACTATGAAAAAACTGCTGACATTTTTGCTGGCTGCCCTGATGATCCTGCCGGGGCTGTGCGCCTGCGGCCAAAGGAGTACCACGGTGGTGCGGCTCAATGAGGTCACCCACTCCGTGTTCTACGCGCCCCAGTATGTGGCCATGAGCCAGGGGTTCTTTGCGGACGAGGGCCTGCAGGTGGAGCTGACCAATGGCGGCGGCGCCGACAAGGTCATGACCGCCGTGGTCTCAGGCCAGTCGGACATCGGCCTGGCGGGGCCCGAGGCCAGCATCTATGTGTATAACCAGGGCAAGGCCGACCACACCCAGATCATCGCCCAGCTCACCAAGCGGGACGGTTCATTCCTGGTGGGCCGCTCCGATGGTGAATTTTCCTGGGAGGATCTCCGGGGCAAAACCGTCATCGGCGGGCGCAAGGGCGGTGTGCCGGAGATGACCCTGGAATATGTCCTGCGGCAGAACGGCCTGACCCCCGGGGTGGACGTGACGGTGGACACCTCCGTGCAGTTCAACATGATGGCCGGGGCCTTTACCGGCGGCCAGGGAGACTATGTGACCCTCTTTGAGCCCACCGCCACCCAGGTGGAGGCCGCCGGCCAGGGCTATGCGCTCACCTCCATTGGCCAGGAGAGCGGCGAGATCCCCTATACGGCCTACTTTGCCAACCTCAGCTGGCTGGAAAATAACGCCGACACCGCTCAGCGGTTCGTAAACGCCATTGCCAAGGCCCAAAAATGGGTGGCCGAGCACACGGACCGAGAGGTAGCCGAGGCCATCGTAGACCAGTTCCCGGACACGAGCCTGGAGGAGCTGGAGGCCGTCACCGCCCGGCACCGGCAAATTGATGCCTGGAACGCCACCCCCATTATGGAGCAGCAGGCCCTGGAGCGCCTGGAGACCGTCATGGAGCAGGCCGGCGAGCTGGACCGCAGCGACTGGGTGCCCTTTGACGAACTGGTGAACAACACCTTCGCCCGGTATGCCGTGGGCTGAATATCAGCAAAATAAAACGAGGCCCCCTGGGCCTCGTTTTATTTATGAGCGCATTTTTCTTGGAGACAGGTCTGTTTTTGAGAAAGTTTTCACTCCTGAATGCCGGCGATGTTCTTGGCCAGCTTTTTCTTGCCCTGGATGTTGCCCTGGCGGGCGATCATGATGCGCTGGGCCTGGGGCGAGCCCGCGCCGTGCATGGACTCCGTGCGGTAGCCCACAGCAGCCGCGCCCAGGCACATGTTCTCCAGGAAGCGCATGATCTTTTGGCGGTCCTCGGTGCTGACGCCTTCCCGGGCGGCGAAGTACTTATTGCAGATGTCGCCGATGGTCTCGCCCTCGCGGCCCACTACGGTGTCGGAGCTGAAGTCCTTCTCGCTGGGCATGGTGACCATGAGGCCGCCGGCGATGTCCTCCGCCAGGCGCACGATCTCATAGGGGAAGCGGGTGACGTTCTGCTTGCAGACGTTGGCCAGCAGGAGGTCGATCTGATAGTTGCCCGCCTTGGTGGGGCAGCCCTCGCAGGAGCAGGCGATGCCGCAGGAATAGAGGGTCTCGTTCAGATGGGTCATCTCGATGAGCTTATCCTTCACTGCGCTGGCCTTTTCCACGCCGTTATACTCGGCCGCCAGGGCCGCAGCGCCGATGACCACGTCGCCCACGCCCACCTTGCAGCCGCCGTAGCTCTGCCGGTGATAGCCGGCGAAGCGCTCCACGATGGTGCCGGCGAAGTCATACTCGCCGTTGAGGAAGATATACTCATTGGGGATGAACACGTGGTCCAGGACCACCAGGGCCTCCTGGCCGCCGAACTTGGCGTTGCCCACGTCGATGCAGCCCTCCTCCATCTTCCGGGTGTCGCAGGACTGGCGGCCATAGATCATGTACAGGCCCTCGGCGTCCGTGGGGCAGGCGAAGCACACGGCGTAGTCCTTGTCCGCCTCGCCCATGGCGATGGTGGGCATGAAGATATGCCAGTGGCTGTTGACGGAGCCGGTCTGGTGGCACTTGGCGCCGCAGACCACGATGCCGTCGTCACGGCGCTCCACCACATGGACGAACATGTCCGGGTCGGCCTGGTCATGGGGCGCCTTGGAGCGGTCGCCCTTGGGGTCGGTCATGGCGCCGTCCACGGTGAGGTCGTTGTCCTGGACCATGATGAGGAACTTCTTGAAGTTCTCATGATAGTGGGTGCCGTACTTCTCGTCCACCTCGTAGGTGGAGGAATAGACGGCGTTGAAGGCGTCCATGCCCACGCAGCGCTGGAAGCAGGACGCGGTCTTCTGGCCCAGGAGCCGCTGCATCTTCACCTTATTCACCAGGTCGTCCGCGGACTGGTGCAGGTGGGTGAAGCGGTTGATCTTCCGGCCCGTGAGGCTGGAGGTGGCGGTCATGAGATCCTCATACTGGGGGTCCTGGGCCAGGGCGTAGGTCATGGCCACGCAGTTGATGCTGGGCCGGATCATGGGATGGTCCACCCAGTTGTCGATCTTTTCGCCGAACATGTACACCCGGGTGTTCAGCTTGCGCAGGGAGTCGATGTATTCTTTCGCGGTCATCAGTGCCATTTTTCTTTCCTCCTATTATTCCTTGGCCAGCTTGACATAGCCCTCGTAGCGCTCCTGGGCATCGCTGGCGGCTTTATGGTATCCTTTCCCGCACAACGTCAAAGGGGAGCGTGTAAAGCGCTCCCTTTTGGCGCTCTTTTTTGCCCGTTTCCTCACATCGGAAGTATTTGCATATATAGAAAAAGTGTGGTATACTTTAGTATCAATCTGCAAACACTTACTGCATGGAAAGGAAGTTTTTAGATATGGGCCTGCTGACCAAGATTTTCGGTACATACAGTGACCACGAGCTGAAAAAAATCTATCCCATCGCCGACAAGATCGAGGCGCTGGAGGAGGAGTATAAAGCCCTCACCGACGCCCAGCTCCAGGCGAAGACCGCCGAGTTCAAGGAACGCCTGCGTAGTGGCGAGACCACCGACGACATCCTGCCCGAGGCCTTTGCCGCCGTCCGGGAGGCGGCGGACCGCGTCCTGGGCCTGCGCCCCTATCGGGTGCAGCTCATCGGCGGCATCGTGCTGCACCAGGGCCGCATCGCCGAGATGAAGACCGGTGAAGGTAAGACCCTGGTTGCCACCCTCCCCGCCTACCTCAACGCCCTCACCGGCGAGGGCGTCCACATCGTCACCGTCAACGACTATTTGGCCAAGCGCGATAGCGAGTGGATGGGCAAGGTCCACCGCTTCCTGGGTCTTTCCGTGGGCCTTATCATCCACGACATGACCAAGGCCGAGCGCCAGGCCGCCTACGCCGCCGACATCACCTACGGCACCAACAACGAGATGGGCTTTGACTACCTGCGCGACAACATGGCCATCTATGCCAGTGAGCAGGTCCAGCGGGGCCATCACTTCGCCATTGTGGACGAGGTGGACTCCATCCTCATCGATGAAGCCCGCACCCCCCTCATCATCTCCGGCATGGGCGAAAAGTCCACCCAGCTATACGACATGGCCGAGCAGTTTGCCGCCCGCCTGAAGAAATATGTGGTCACCGAGACCGACGACAAGGCCGAGGAAGACCCCACCATCGACGCGGACTATGTGGTGGATGAAAAGGCCAAGACCGCCACCCTCACCGCCCGGGGCATCGCCAAGGCCGAGGAGTTCTTCAGCCTGGAGAACCTGTCTGACCCTGAAAACAGCACCATCGCCCACCACATCAACCAGGCCATCAAGGCCCACGGCACCATGAAGCGGGACGTGGACTATGTGGTCAAGGACGGCGAAATTATCATCGTGGACGAGTTCACAGGTCGTCTGATGTTCGGCCGCCGGTACTCTGAGGGCCTGCACCAGGCCATCGAGGCCAAGGAGCATGTGTCCGTCCAGCGGGAGAGCAAGACCCTGGCCACCATCACCTTCCAGAACTATTTCCGCCTGTACAGCAAGCTCTCCGGTATGACCGGTACGGCCCTGACGGAGGAGGAGGAATTCTCCACCATCTACAAGCTGGACATTGTGGAGATCCCCACCAACCGTCCCGTCATCCGTATCGACAACGAGGACGCGGTGTATAAGACCGAAAACGGCAAGTATCGGGCCGTGATCCGGCAAATCAAGGAGTGCCATGAAAAGGGCCAGCCCGTGCTGGTGGGTACCGTTTCCATCGAGAAAAACGAGTTGCTGGGCAAGCTCCTGACCCGGGAGGGCATCAAGCATAACCTGCTCAACGCCAAGAACCACGAGAAGGAAGCCGAGATCGTGGCCCAGGCCGGCAAGTTCGGTGCCGTCACCGTGGCCACCAATATGGCCGGCCGTGGTACGGATATCATGCTGGGCGGCAACGCCGAGTACCTGGCCAAGACCGACCTGCGCAAGGCCGGCATGTCCGATGAGCTCATCGCCGAGGCCACCGGCTACGCCGAGACCGATAACGAGGAGATCCTGGGCGCCCGCCAGCTCTTTGCCGAGAAGCTCCGCCAGCACAAGGAGGAGATCGCCGGCGAGGCCGAACGGGTGCGCCAGGCCGGCGGCCTGTTCATCATCGGCACCGAGCGCCACGAATCCCGCCGTATCGACAATCAGCTCCGCGGCCGTGCCGGCCGTCAGGGCGACCCCGGCGAGACCCGCTTCTATATCTCCCTGGAGGATGACCTCATGCGCCTGTTCGGCGGTGAGCGGGTCACCAACATGATGGAGCGGCTGAACATCGACGAGGACACCCCCATCGAGCAGAAGATCCTCACCCGCGCCATCGAGCAGGCCCAGACCACCGTGGAGTCCCGGAACTTCCAGGCCCGTAAATCCGTGCTGGAGTACGACGACGTCATGAACAAGCAGCGGGAGATCATCTATAGCCAGCGCAAGCAGGTGCTGGACGGCATGGACGTGAAGAACATCATCATGAACATGATGAACACCTCCATCTCCCACCTGGTGGCGGAGTATTTCGCCGGGGAGAGCCATATTGACGCCGCCCAGTGCCGGGAGCTGCTGCGCCAGGTGGAGGGGCTGTACTTCCCCAAGTTCACCGTCCGCTTTACCGACGAGGAGCTGAAGGAAAAGACCGCCGAGGACGTGACCGATGCCTTCACCGCCGCTGCCGCCGCCTATTACGAGCAGAAGGAGCAGGAATTCACCTCCCCCGTCATGCGCGAGGTGGAGCGGGTGGTCCTGCTGCGGGTGGTAGACGAATACTGGATGGATCACATCGATGCCATGACCGACCTGCGCCAGGGCATCCGCCTGCGTGCCTATGCCCAGACCGACCCCATCATCGCCTATAAGAAGGAATCCCTGGATATGTTCGAGGAGATGATCTCGGGCATCCAGTCCGAGACGGTGCGTCGGCTCTACTCCGTGCGACTGAAGAAGGACGAGGAGATCAAGCGCGAGCGGGTGGCCAAGGCCACCGGCGAGAGCGTCGGCGGCGACGGCACCGTGAAAAAGCAGCCCCGCCGGGTGCAGAAGATCGGCCGCAACGACCCCTGCCCTTGCGGCTCCGGCAAAAAATACAAAAACTGCTGCGGCCGAAACGCCTGATTCTTTTCCTAACTCGAAAAGCCCTACCGAGCCGCCGGGGTAACACCGTCGTGCCAGCCGACTGCCGGCCGCGGCGACGGAAACGCGTAAACCATTCCATCCCGCCTATACCCTGTCATTGCGAACCGGTGACCGATGTCACCGGTGTGGCAATCCGTAATACCCTTGCATGGGACCACCGTATCCGTAGGGGGCGGCGTCCCGATGCCCCGTTTGTATGCACCCCTTGTGATTCCGTAGGGGCGGGGTTCTACCCCGCCCGTCCCCCCAATAAAGAGTAAACCTGTAGGGCGGGACCCATGTGTCCCGCCGCACACCGCCCCCCTTGCAAAAACATCACCGGTTCGGCGATCCGTAATTCCCGTCCCCTCTCTTTTAAGGAGTCCAACCATGTCTTTTTCCACCCACACCAATAACGGTCTGCTGTGGCTGTCCAGCTCCCTGCTGGACGGTCAGCCCGTGCGCCACGGCTTCTCCACCCGGCTGGGCGGCGTCAGTCCCGCCCCGTGGGACAGCCTGAACCTGGGCATCAGCCGGGGCGACAGGGCGGAAAACGTCCGGGAGAATTACCGCCGCTTCTGCGCCGCCGTGGGCGTGGCGCCGGAGAGCACCGTTTTCTCCCAGCAGACCCATTCGGAGAACATCCGCCTGGTCACGGACGCGGACGCCGGCAAGGGTCTCCTCCGCCCCCGGGACTACACGGACGTGGACGCCCTTATTACCGACCGGCCGGGCCTTTCCCTGGTGGTCTTCTCCGCCGACTGCGGCACCATCCTGCTCTTTGACCCGGTGCGCCGGGCCATCGGCGCCGTTCACGCCGGCTGGCGCGGGGTGGCGGCCGGCATCGCAGCCAAAACCGTCCTGAAAATGCACGATGCTTTCGGCACGGAGCCGGCGAACCTGCTCTGCGCCCTGGGCCCGTCCATCGGGCCGTGCTGCTTTGAAACGGACGATGACGTCCCCGCCGCCATGCACGATGCCCTGGGCCCGGCGGCCGATGCCTATATGACCCGCCGGGGCGAAAAATGGCACATCGACCTCAAGGGGATCAACGCCCATTGGCTGAAAAGCCTGGGCGTCACAAGCATTGACATCTGCCCCCACTGCACCGCCTGCCGCCAGGACCTGTACTGGTCCCATCGGAAAGTGGGCAGTGCTCGGGGCGCGCAGATCGCCCTACTGGCACTGGAGGAACCCACATGAGAAAAAAGCGCCTGCTCTGCCTGCTTCTGGCCCTGGGAATGCTGCTGTCCCTGCTGGGCTGCAGCGGCACCGCCGCCGATGCCGATTCCGATCAGATCTACAACGAGCTGGCAGACTACTATCAGCAGAAGAATAAGGACAAGGACATCTCCATCACCTCCTTTGCCCTGCCCTATCTCCAGGGCCTGACCCTGGACCCCGTCACCTGCGGTGACGGCACCCAGCAGGACATCGGCTGCCTGCTCTATGAGGGCCTGGTGCAGCTGGACCTGGAAATGCAGCCCCAGGCCGTCCTGGCCCAGTCTTGGATCTATGATGCCGCCAGCTATACCTGGACCATCCAGCTGCGCAGCGGCGTCACCTTTACCGATGGTTCCGCCTTCACCGCCGCGGACGCCGCAGCCACCCTGCGCCGGGCCCAGACCTCCGCCCGCTACAGCGGCCGCCTCAGCCAGGTGGCCTCCATCCGAGCAGACGGGGCACAGACCCTTACCATCCGCCTCACCCGGCCCAATTCCTCCTTCATCTCCCTTTTGGATATTCCCATTGTCAAATCGGGCACGGAGACCGATCTCGTGCCCCTGGGCACCGGCCGCTACGCCTATGTAGCCGCCGCCGGAACGGAGGGGGCTTATCTCACGGCCAACCGGAGCTGGTGGCAGCAGAAGTCCCTCCCCATGGACCGCATCGACCTCTACACCTGCAAAAACAGCGATACCGTTTCCTATGCCTTCTACGCCCGGGAGGTGCAGCTGCTGCACTGTGACCTGTCCGACACCGCCTCCACCGGGGCCGTGTCCTCCGGCGACTTTACGGATGCCGACACCACCGTGCTGCACTATCTGGGCTTTAATACCTCCCGCGCGCCCTTTAATAATGCCGAGCTGCGCCGGGCCGTCAGCCAGGGCATTGACCGCGCCGGCTGCGTCAGCTCCTTCCTCATGGGCCACGGCACGGCGGCGGAGTACCCCGTTCACCCCTCCTCCGCCCTCTATCCGGACAAGCAGTCCCAGGCCTACTCCCCCGATGATTTCAACACGGCCATTGCCGCCGCGGGCTACGGCTCCGATGCCTCCCCCGTGTCCGTCACCCTGCTGGTGAACTCCGAGAGCGCCCATAAGCGGGACGCCGCTGCCAAGATCGCCGCCGCCCTGAGCACCTCAGCGCTGCAGGTGTCCATCGCCGCCGTGCCCTGGAGCGAGTTTATCTCCCGGCTGCAAAGCGGGAATTTCGACCTGTACTACGGCGAGTATAAAATGACCGCCGACTGGGACCTGACGGAGCTTCTCACCGGCTCGTGCAACTATGGCCGCTATATAAACGCCGACCTCACCGCCCTTCTCACAGCCGAGCGCACGGCCCAGGGGGCCGATCATGCCGCCGCGGCCGCCAGGCTGTATGAGGCATTCCAGGCGCAGATGCCCTTTGCGCCCATCTGCTTTGAGCGCAGCTCCGTCCTCACCACCTCCGGTGTGATCCAGGGGCTGACCCCCTCACTCACCGACCCGTTTTACAATCTCACGGACTGGAAGATCAAGTTTGCCTGACAGTCCCGTATGAAAAAGGAGGTTCCTTTTATGAAGCACACCAATTCTTTGGAGTCCGTTCTCCACGCCGCCGGCCTTCTGCGTTCCGGCACCGGCCGGGATGTGGAGCTCCTGGGTCTCAGCAATGACTCCCGCACAGTTACCCCCGGTGACCTGTTTATCTGCAAGGGCTACGGCTTCAAACCCGAGTACCTTCTCAAAGCCCGGGAGGCCGGCGCCGTGTGCTATATGGCCGAGGAACAGCAGCCGGGCTGCCCTCTCCCCGCCCTCATCGTCAGCGATGTGCGCAAGGCCCAGAGCCTGGCGGCCCAGTGGTTCTATGACCGGCCCTCCGATGCCTTCACCCTGGTGGGCATCACCGGCACCAAGGGCAAAACCACCACCACCTATATGACCCATGCGGTCATGGACGCCGTGGCCGGCCGCCAGACCGGTCTTCTCTCCGGTATGGAGCATGCCATGGGCGGCGAAGTGATCCCCACCCATCTCACCACGCCGGAGTCCCTGGAGATGCAGCAGCTCTTTGCCGAGGCCCGGGATCATCATCTGCCCATCGTCACGGCGGAGATCAGCAGCCAGGCCTACCAGGTCCACCGGACCTACGGCCAGCACTTCCAGTACGGCATCTTCCTCAACATCGGCCCCGACCACATCTCCCCCCACGAGCATCCCACCATGGAGGACTATCTCAGATGCAAGGAGGCCCTGCTGGAGAATTCCGACACCGCCATCATCGTCCGCAGCACGGACTATTTTGACCATGTCCTCGCCGCCGCCCAAAAGGCCAAGCGCACCATCGTGGTAGGCATGGCGGAGGACGGCGACTGCGACTATGCTGCCTCCCACGTCCAAAAGCTCCCCCGGGGCTACGCCTTCACCGTCACGGAGAAGGCCACCGGCCGCCAGGACACCTATAAGATCGCCATGGACGGCCTGTTCAACATCGAAAATGCCCTGGCCGCCATCGCCGTGGGCCGGGAAATGGGCGGCGACCCCGCCGTCATCTCCGCCGCGCTGGAGCACCTGGTGGTGCCCGGCCGGGCAGACGTGATGGAGGGTGCGGGCCTGAAAGTCTTCATCAACTATATGCACAACGGCATCAGCTGCCAGGCGGTGCTGAAGGCCCTGAAGAAAGACTATCCCGATAAATTCGTCACCGTGGTCATCGGCGTAGCCGGCCAGCGCTCCCCCGCCCGGATCCAGGGCGTGGGCGAGGCCTGCGGCAGGTATGCCGACCGGGTGTTCTTCTCCGCCGACGACCCGGACCTGGAGGATCCCCGTGACATCGACACCCGCCTGGCCCACGCCGCCGCCGACGGTAAGGCCCAGGTCATCATCGAGCCGGACCGCACCATCGCCGTGGAGCGTGCCCTGCGGGAGGCCCCTGTGGGCTCCGTGGTGGTCCTGGGCGGCAAGGGTTCCGAGGATACCCAGCGGGTAAACGGCGAATACGTCTACTACGAATCCGACCCCGCCATCGCCAAGCGCGTCCTGGCGGAGCTGGAAAAACAGAGATAAAAAGGAGGTCCCGCCTATGAGCCGCGCGGACGAGATCTTCCGGGCAAACTGCCGGGATATACTGGAAAACGGCGTTTGGGACACGGACCTTGCGGTGCGTCCCCACTGGGAGGACGGCGCCCCCGCCCACACGGTGAAAAAGTTCGGCATCGTCAACCGCTATAACTTAAAAGAGGAGTTTCCCATCCTGACCCTGCGCCGCACCTACTTCAAAACCTGCATCGATGAGCTCCTGTGGATCTGGCAGCAGAAGTCCAACAACATCCACGACCTCCGGGGCCACATCTGGGACAGCTGGGCCGACGAGACCGGCTCCATCGGCAAGGCCTACGGCTACCAGCTGGCGGTGAAGCACCACTACCCCGAGGGGGACATGGACCAGGTGGACCGGGTGCTCTACGACCTGAAGCACAACCCCGCCAGCCGCCGCATCCTCACGAATATTTACAATTTCCAGGACCTGCATGAGATGGCCCTCTACCCCTGCGCCTACTCCATGACCTTCAACGTGTCGGGCCATACCCTCAACGCCATTTTGAACCAGCGCAGCCAGGACATGCTGGCCGCCAACAACTGGAACGTGGTGCAGTACGCGGTGCTGGTCCACATGATGGCCCAGGTGTCGGGGCTGGAGGCCGGAGAGCTGGTCCACGTCATTGCCGACGCACATATCTACGACCGTCATGTGCCCATCATCGAAAAGATGCTGGAAAAGGAAGCCCGCCCGGCGCCGAAATTCATTATGGATCCCACCGTCACGGACTTCTATCAGTTCACCCGGGACAGCTTCTCACTGGAGGGGTACGCCCCCCAGCCCTTTGAGGACAAGATCCCCGTGGCCATTTAAGGGGGCGCGCCTATGCAGGCTATCGTAGCCGTGAGCCAAAGCTGGGGCATCGGCAAAGGCGGCCATCTGCTGTTCCGCATTTCCGCCGATCTGCAGCGGTTCAAGGCCCTCACCACCGGCCATGCGGTCATTATGGGCCGCAAGACCCTTCAGTCCCTCCCCGGGGGCCGGGGTCTGCCGAACCGGCGCAATCTGGTGCTGACCCGGCAGGCAAATTTTTCCCCGGACCGGGCGGAGACCGTCCACTCCCTAAAAGAGCTGCTGACCCTGGCGGACAGTGACGCCTTCGTCATCGGCGGCCAGGAGGTATACGAGCAGCTGCTGCCCTACTGCACCCGGGTCTATGTCACCAAGGTTTTCGCCGACGTCCCGGCGGACGCTTTCTTCCCGAACCTGGATGCGGACCCCCACTGGCGGCCCATCTCCTCCAGCGAAATTCAGGAGGAAAACGGTCTGAAATTTCAATATGTGGAGTACAAACGAGTCTAAAAAATCGGAGCCGATACGGCTCCGATTTTTTGTTGTAAAATTATAGCATGACTTTCTTGGCCACCCGTATAAACCGCTCCCTGTCGAAGATCACCGGCACCGGGTACACCGGGTTGGCCTCCGCCTCGGCCCAGGCCGCCATCTGGGGCAGGTCCTCCGTCCGGATGCAGTCAAAGCCCGCGGGGATGCCCAAAGCCCGATTCATGTCATAGATGGCCGCGATGAACGCCCGGGCTTTCTCCGCCTGACTTCCCGCCGGGCACAGGCCCACCACGTCCGCCAGTTCTGCCAGGCACTTGTGCACCGCCGGGCCGTACTCCTCCAGCATCACCGGCAGCAGCACGGCGTTGGCCCGTCCGTGGGGCACGTCGTACAGCCCGCCCAGGGTGTGGGCCAGGGCGTGTACGTTGCCCACGCTGGCCCGGGTGAAGGCAAAGCCCGCCCGGTAAGACGCCGTCAGCATCTCCTGCCGGTCGTGCAGGTCGTTTCCGTCGGCGCAGGCCTTAGGCAAATACTCAAAGATGGCCTTCACCGCCTGCCGGGCCAGGTCTCTTGTCTCCCGGGTGTTATAAAACCGACCCACATAGGCCTCCACGGCGTGGGTTAGGGCGTCCAGCCCCGTCTCCGCCGTCACCCGGGCCGGCAGGGACACCGTCAGCGCCGGGTCCAGGATGGCCCACCGGGGGATCAGGCACAGGTCGTTCACCGCGTACTTGTGGTGATTTTCGTCCGTGACCACGGCGGCAATGGTGGTCTCCGACCCGGTCCCGGCGGTGGTGGGAATGGCCGCAAAGGGTACGATCTTCTTATGCACCTTCAGCAGGCCCTTCAGCTGCCCCACGCTGCGGTTGGGTCGGGCCAGCCTCGCCGCCGCCGCCTTGGCCGCATCCATAGGGCTGCCGCCGCCGATGGCCACCATGCTGTCGCACCCCTCCGCCCGGAATTGGGTCACGATCTGCTCCACAGTCTCGATCTTGGGATTGGCCGTCACTGAATGGAATCCGCTCCAGGCCGGCAGCTTTTCCGCCATAGCGGTGAACTCCGGCGCAGCGCACTGGCGTCGACTGGCCACGATCATGGGCTTTTTGCACCCGGCGGTCTTCAGCAGCTCCGGCAGCTTTTCCAGACTCCCGGCCCCGGTGATGCACTCCGGCTTCCGCCAGGGCAGCACCCGGGCCCCCAGGCCGAAGCAGGCCTGAAACGCCCTGCAATATATCTTTTTAAGCACCATAGCGCTCACATCCTTTCCGGCTCTATTATGCCGCATTTCCCCGCTGATTGCAAGCGGCAAAGTCAATCTGCACCAGGGCCAAACTCTTTCGTAGGGGCGGGGTTCTACCCCGTCCGCCCGAACTTGCACCGCATGCCTTGTAACCTCCCCGTAGGGGCGACTCTCGCGGTCGTCCACCCCGCCGCACCCGCTCCCGTGTCCCACGCAGGGCAGGCCGCCCTCACTCCGTTGCTGATAACCACCGCATTGCCTGCAATGTGTCATTACGAACCGGTGTGCACACCGGTGTTGCAATCCTCCGCCCCCGTCCCCAAGCTCCCCTGCGTAATGGGAGGCTGTCACCCCCAACAAAAAACCGGGGCATCCGCCCCGGTTTTGAAATATTCCGTCTGTCACTCCGTCTCGATGAGGCCGTAGCCGCCGTTGTTGCGGCGATACACCACGCTGATGGTCTCCGTCTCCACGTTGCGGAACACATAGAAGCTGTGGTCCAGCAGATTCATCTGCAAAATGGCCTCCTCGGTGCTCATGGGCTTCACAGTGAAGCGCTTGGTGCGCACCAGGTCGTAGGCCGCCTCCTCTGCCACGTCGAACTCCGCCGGCACCTCCGGCACCAGGGCCTCGGCCCGCAGGTTCTTGGCCAGGCGGGTCTTGTTCTTGCGGATGCGCCGGTCGATGAAATTCACGGCCTCGTCAATGGCGCCGCGCATATCGCCGTCCCGATCCTCCTCCTGGGCGCGGAACAGGGTCCCGTTCTGGCTGCGAATGGTCAGCTCCACCACGCAGCGGTTCTTCTTCTCCACGGCGAAGGTCACAAATGCCTCGGCTTCCTCCGGGAAGTACCGATCCAGCTTGCTGATCTTCTTCTCGGCGTAGTCTTTCACGGAATCATTCAGGGGCACTTTCTTGCAGGTAAATGTGAACTTCATAGTTTTTGGCTCCTTTCGCTTGTGTCTGTACCAAACAGGGTCGGGGAGGTCGTTCCCCTCATCCTTGTAGGGATTATAGCACATTGTTGCGAATTTGAAAAGCCATAAGTTTGTTTTTGTGAAAAGTTCACAAATTTGTAATCTTCTTCTCTCTTTCGACAACAGCCCCCCTTTTTCGCCAAAACCTCCTATTTACAAAGGCCGCGGTCCGGACTATTATAATAGACGGAAGCTTTCCAATATCCCACCCGCTTGGGCCGCCTCTCACATGGGGGCGGCTCCTTTTTTTCTTGCTATTTTGTCCCCGGATTGCTATACTGGAGGCAAGCAATCGAGAGGAGGTTTTCCATGAGCCATTTGTCGCTTCGTGAAAACAGCTATCGCCGCAAGCACCTGTCCTGCGTGCGTCATATTACCCTGGACCCCACGGGCCCCGGCGTGGTGCGCATCCATATGATCCCGCCCCACACCCAGTCTCCGGAGGATCCGTATCTGCTGCTGCTCAACGGCGCTCAGCTGGTGCCGCTGAACTTCTCCTGGGCGGTGCTCCTGTCGGAGTTCATGTACTGCATGGAGCCCTATGCCGGCCTGGAGATCAGCGCCGATGACTGGGAGTCCATGCTGGAACAGGCCGTCCGCGGCGCAAAAAAGAAGGTCTATCCCTTCGTAAAAACCGAAATCCTCCGGGAGGATATGGGCACGCTCCTGCGCTCCCTGGTGGCCATTGCCCGGGGTCAGGAGCCGGAGGTAGAGGTAGCCCCCCTGTCCCTGGGCGAGTATGCGGACAAGATGTCCGCCCCCCACCGCATGGACCTGATGGTCAGCGCCATGACCCGGGACGGCCTGTGGCACTGCAATCAGAAGTGCCTGCACTGCTATGCCGCCGGCCAGCCCATGGGCGAGGTGAAGGAGCTGGACACCGCCCAGTGGAAGGAGATCCTGCAGCGCCTCCAGGCGGCCAACATCCCCCAGGTGACCTTCACCGGCGGCGAGCCCACTCTGCGGGGCGACCTGGTGGAGCTGGTGGATGCCGCCCAGTGGTTCGTTACCCGGCTCAATACCAATGGCCGCCGCCTGACGGCGGATCTGTGCAAGGCCCTGTACGAGGCAAGCCTTGACAGCGTCCAGGTGACCCTTTACAGCGACAAAGCCGCCGTCCATAACGCCCTGGTAGGGGTGGACGGCTTCGGCGATACCGTCGCCGGCATCAAGAATGCCGTGGAAGCAGGGCTCATCGTGTCCATCAACACGCCCCTTTGCAGCGTGAACCGGGACTATGCCGATACCCTCCGCTTTGCCGCCTCCCTGGGCGTGCGCTATGCCACCTGTTCGGGCCTCATCCCCTCCGGCGGCGCCATTACGGAGGGCAGCGTCGCCACCCGCCTTTCCCAGGCGGAGCTGACGGACATTCTCCGCGCCGCCGTAGAGACCGCCCACAGCCTGGGCATGGATCTGGACTTCACCAGCCCCGGCTGGCTGCCGGAGGAGACGCTTCGCTCCCTGGGCCTGCAGCTGATCCCCTCCTGCGGGGCCTGCCTGAGCAATATGGCCGTCACGCCGGACGGCACCGTGGTACCCTGTCAGAGCTGGCTGGGCGGCGTGACCCTGGGCAATGTCCTCACCGACCCCTGGGAAACCATCTGGACAAATCCCCAGTGCGCGGCCATCCGCGCAGAAAGCGCCAAGATGGAGCACGTCTGCCAGCTGCAAACCGGCAACCGAAAGGAGGCGGAGGCATGAAAAAGAAACTGCTCTCCCTTTTCATCAGCGTCCTGCTTCTCACGGCCCTGCTGCCGCTGACCGTGCAGACGGCCTTCGCCCAGGACTATGACCGCATCCTCAGCTATCAGGTGGATGTCACCCCGGATGTAGACGACGGCAGCCTGGCCATCCGCCTGTCCTTCCGCTGGAAGGCGCTGGAGGACCTCCCCGCCACCAACAGTCAGCAGGGCGGCGTAAAGATCGGCATCCCCAACGGCTCCATCCGGGACATGAAGGCAATGTCCGACAACATCGCCGACATTCAGAATGACAACAGCTACGCCTATGTGGATTTCACCCAGGGCTACAAGGCTGGCCAGGAGTTTGAGTTCTCCTTCTCCTGGGTCCAGGAGTACATGTACACCCTCAACAACGGCGAGGTGGCCTATTACTACACCCCCGGCTGGTTCGATAACATCCGCATCGACGAGATGACCCTCACCTGGCACGATCCCGCCGGCGTCGCCGGCATCGCCAGCGATGGCGATACCCAGAATGGCGAGCATATTCTCACCGCCAGCAACATGGGCTATGGCGATAAGCTCCCCCTGACCGTGACCTATGCCGATTGGCCCACCACCCTGGACGAGACCCGCAGCGCCGACAATCTCCCGGGCCACGACTACGATGATTCCTATGATTATAACAACACCGTCGGTGACTTTTTCAGCGCCGTTATCGGTATCATCGTCCTGCTGGTGGTTCTGTTTGTCATCGTGTCTGTTCTTACCAGCGTCTCCCGCTACAGCGGCGGCTTCGGCACCCGGTATATCTTTGTCAACGGTCTTTGGTATCCCCGGGGCCCGGACGGCCGTCCCCGGCCCGGCAGCGTTGGCACCAAGCGCCGGCCCCAGCCTCCCCGCAATGATAACCATCGGGGCGGCGGCTTCGGCGGCGGCAGCCGGGGCGGTGGATTTGGCGGCGGCGGTTTCGGCGGCGGCAGCCACTGCGCCTGTGCCAGCAGCTGCGCCTGCGCCTGTGCCTGTGCCTGCGCCGGCGGCGGCCGTGCCGGCTGCAGCGCCAAGAATCTCTATGGCGCCATCCACCTGGATCAGGATTCCACCCAAAAGTTGAGCTGACCCACAAAAAGCACCCCACCCGGGGTGCTTTTTCCGTCGCCAATATAGCCCGCACCGCCGCACAGTCTGTAGGGGCGGACGCCCCTGTCCGCCCTCTTGCACCCGCTCCCATACTCTGCGTAGGGGCGGGGTTCTCCCCCGCCCGCTCAGCCGATAACAGTTGTACTCCCGGCAGGGCACGCAGGCCCTGCACTACAAATGTCCTGTAGGACGGCACCCGCGTGTGCCACCGGTTTTTATGTCGACCACGGCGCCCTTTCTTTCTGCGGCGAAAGAAAGGGAGGAAAGAACGCCGCCAAAACCAAGGTTTTG
>ERZ791865.799-NODE-799-length-39404-cov-6.494142_pt1 | contig 39404 bp, 36 predicted proteins | sample MGYA00509942_ERZ791865 | MGnify/ENA primary metagenome ERZ791865 (study PRJEB30046, sample SAMN00792098) | human gut metagenome | study: EMG produced TPA metagenomics assembly of the A metagenome-wide association study of gut microbiota in type 2...
GTTGACCTTGATGCCCCAGGGGTCCGTGGCCTCGTCCAGAATGGAGCGCATCTTGGCGTTGATGGTGTCGCGGCTGGTGAGGCTCTGATCCAGCTCCATCTCACCGATGATGTTGCGCAGGGTAGTGGCGGTGAGGTTCTCAATGGCGCTCATGGGGTACTCCACGCCGTAGGTGTAGAGCTTGGGGTCGGTGATCTGGAAATAGATGACGGTGTCGATCTGCATGGTGACGTTATCCTTGGTGATGACGGGCTGGGGATCAAAATCCGCCACCTGCTCCTTCAGGCTCACCTTTTTGACTACGCGCTCGATGAACGGCACCTTCAGGTGTAGGCCCACGCCCCACACGGAGTGGAAGGCGCCCAGCCGCTCCACCACATAGGCCTTGGACTGCTGCACAATGTGGATATTGCTGACGATGAGGATCAAAATCAGCACCACCAGGATCGCCAGGGCGATGGTTCCTACGTTAAAATCCATACTTCTTTTCCTCCTTGTTTATATGTATTTATTTTGTGTGCGCTTGTTTCGATTATAACCGCTCCACGAACAGCTTCACACCCTCCATGCGCACGGCGCGCACCAGGGTGCCCTCCGGCAGGGTCTCGCCGGACTCGCTGCGGGCCGACCAGGTCTTCCCGTCCACATACACCGCCCCGGAGGGCACAGTGTTGTCGATGGTCTCCGTGACCCGGGCCTCCTTGCCCAGGACGGCGTCGGCATTGGTGGGAACGATGCTCTTGTCCATCATCTTGCGCACCAGGGGCCGGGTGGCCACCAGCGCCGCAATGGACACCACAAAAAACAGCACCACCTGCAGCCATATGGGGGCCTCGCAGATGGCTGCGATGAGCCCCGCCGCGCTGCCCAGCACGAACCAAATGGATACCAGCCCCACGGTGACGGCCTCCACCACGCCGAAGATCACCATGGCGGCGATCCAGATAACCATTTCCATTTCTGCCTTTCCTCCTTTCAGACACAGTCCCATAAAGCCCGCCAGCAGCGCCACGCCCAGCAGGATGCCGGCGGCCAGCCACTTGTTCCGGGGGGACAGATTGCTCACGAAGGTGGAGAGCGATGCCTTCAGCGAGACGGCGGGAGATATTTCCCGGGAAATGGGTTCGTTCTCCCCCTGCTCAAACAGGTCGTTGAGCGTTACGCCGTACTGCCGGCAGATGAACAGCAGCTTTTCCATCTCCGGGTAGCCCTTGCCGGACTCCCACTTGCTCACCGCCTGGCGCGACACCTGCAGCTGCTCGGCAAACTGCTCCTGGGTCAGGCCGCTGCGGCGGCGCAAAAGCTGCAGCTGTTCTCCAAAGGCCATGCTCTCCCCTCCTCTTATGTCATCAGCGTATCAGACGGCGGCGCGTTTGTCTATCAACCTGGGTTTGCGCCGTGATTTTTTTCGCGCAACCTCAGGTTGCGCCCAGGCCTTTTCTTCATTATACAGGATAAGGCGCCGGAACACCACTGTTTTTTCTTGCACTTTTTCTATTTCTATTCTATACTGAAGGCAGTAAAAAAAGTTTTGAGGTGCATGCATGGCAACGTATATGATCCCCTGTCTGCTGGGGCTGGAGAAATTGGTGGGCGACGAGGTAAAGCGGCTGGGCCTGAAAAACGTCCGGGTAGAAAACGGGCGCATTTTCTGCAGCGGCACCGACGCCGACTGTGCCCGGCTCAACATCAATCTCCGCTGCGGCGCAAGGGTCCTGCTGGTGCTGGGCGAGTTCCCGGCCAGGAGCTTTGAGGAACTGTTTCAGGGCGTGAAGGCCATTCCCTGGGAGGACTATATCCCCCGGGACGGGGCCTTCCCGGTGAAGGGCTACTCCATCACCAGCCAGCTCCACTCCGCCCCTGCCTGCCAGTCCATTGCGAAAAAGGCCATGGTGGAGCGGCTGAAAAGCCGCTACGGCCTGGAGCAGTTCCCGGAGACGGGGGTGAAGTACCAGGTGCGTTTCTCCATTTTCAAGGATCAGGTGGTCATCGGGCTGGACGGCTCCGGCGAGGGACTTTACAAGCGGGGCTACCGGGCCGTGGGAGTAGAGGCACCCCTGCGGGAGACCCTGGCGGCGGCCATGGTGCTGCTGTCCCGGTACCGGGGACGGGATCCCTTCTGCGACCCCTTCTGCGGCAGCGGGACTATTCCCATTGAGGCAGCCCTCATTGCCAAGAACCGGGCCCCGGGCCTGGATCGCAGCTTTGACGCCCAAAGATGGGCCTTCCTGCCCCAGAGCGCCTGGCTGGACGCGGCGGACGAGGCCATGGACAAGGAGTTCCACGGAAAGTACGACATATGGGGCGGGGATATCGACCCCCGGGCCATTGAAATCGCCCAAAGCAACGCCGTGAAGGCCGGGGTGGAGGACTGCATCCGCTTCCAGGTGGCGGACATGCGGGATTTCCGCCGGGATAGCCAATACGGCCAGCTGGTGACCAATCCCCCCTATGGCGAGCGGCTCATGGACCGGACCGAGGCGGAGGAGCTGTACCGGGAGCTGGGCCGGGTATGGAAGCGCCTGCCCGACGGCTGGCGGACACTGGTGCTCAGCAGCCACACGGAGTTTGAGCGCACCTTCGGTCGCCCGGCGGACAAAAAACGCAAGCTCTATAACGGCATGCTCAAGTGCGATCTGTTCATGTATGGGAATGTGTGATCTTTAGAAAAAGAACGGATCGTCACGGCCGGTTTGCGAACCGGCTTCGTAATGACACCTTTTCAAGAAGTGCCTGCCGCCGGGCCGATGTGGACACTGGTCCCTACTGGGGACCTGAAAGTCCGTTCAGGCAGGTCCGGGAAATTTATTTTCAATTTGTACACAAATTCTGTTTCACGCCTGCTATAATGGCGCTATGTGTTCTTAATATTCTTTTCCACAATCGGAGGGGCTTATGAAACATATTTTTATCATCAATCCCACGGCCGGCAAGTCCGACAGCCGTCAGCGCATTTACGATATGGCCGAGACCCTGCGCGTTCAGCACGACCTGGATGTGCAGTGCATCCTCACCAAGCGCCAGGGCCACGCCACGGAGCTGGCGCGCAAGCTCTGCCAGACCGGCGAGGATCTGCGCTTTTATGCCTGCGGCGGCGACGGCACCGTCAACGAGGTGGCCAACGGCATCATCGGCTTTGACAACGCCGCCATGACCGTTATCCCCATCGGCACCGGCAACGATTTTCTCAAGAATTTCGGCACCGATCTGGAGAAGTTTAAGGACGCCGAGAATCTGTGGAACGGGCCCCAGTTCCCCATGGATGCCATCCAGGTCAACGACCGCATCGCCCTGACCATTGCCTGCTCCGGCATCGACGCACGGGTAGCAAACGATGTACACAAGTTCGGCGACAGCCCCATTCTGGACGGCAAGAGCAGCTACATCGTGTCCCTGGCAGTGAACTTCCTCTTTAAGGGCATCGGCTCCCACTGGACCGTGACCTTGGACGGCGTGGCCGTGAAGAAGGACTACTCCCTGGTGGCCGTGTGCAACGGGCGCTATTACGGCGGCGGTTTTATGCCCGTGGCCGAGGCCCGGATGGATGACGGCGTGCTGAACACCCTGGTGGTGGACAAGGTCACCCGCAGCACATTTTTGAAGTTCGTAGGCCCCTACTCTAAGGGCGACTATCATCTCTTCCCCCATCTGGCCCACTGCTCCACCGCCAAGGATATTATCATCGACTCGGAGAAAAAGGACATCGTCACCTGCCTGGACGGCGAGTGCATCACCTCCAACCATGTACATATCCGCATGGCGGACAAAAAGCTGAATTTCTTCGGCCCCGACGGCTGCGACTGCAATGCCACCGCCCGGGACATCGCCCCGGCAGATGCCGAAATGTGAATTTTTTGTGATTTTCCAAAATACCCCTTGAAAAACGAGATAGTTGTGGTATTATTATCAGCGTTAGCACTCCTGCGTTTTGAGTGCTAACGCTGAATTCGTTTTTGATTTAAGAAATATAAGGAGGAAACAACCATGAAACTGACACCACTTTCTGACCGCGTAGTTCTGAAAATGACGGAGGCGGAGGAGACCACCAAGGGCGGCATTATCCTCACGGGTTCTGCCAAGGAGAAGCCCTCTGTGGCGGAAGTCATCGCTGTGGGCCCCGGCGGTATGGTGGACGGCAACCCCGTGACCATGACCGTGAAGCCCGGCGACAAGGTCATCACCGATAAGTACGCAGGCACCAAGATCACCCTGGAGGATGTGGAGTACATCATCGTGAAGCAGGGCGATATCCTGGCCATCGTAGAATAAATCATTGGCGCTGTCATTGCGAGACCAGTCCGTGGACTGGTCGTGGCAATCCGTTCTCCCCAGTCTTATGCAAAGGGTATTACGGATTCCCACGGTCGCTTCGTTCCCTCGGAATGACATCGCAATGCCACTCTTTTCGTAAAATCATTATCTGCAATATAGGAGGCAATCGATATGTCTAAGATCATTAAGCGCGGCGACGAGGCCCGCAAGGCTTTGGAGTCCGGCGTCAATCAGCTGGCCGATACCGTAAAGGTCACCCTGGGCCCCAAGGGCCGCAACGTGGTGCTGGATAAGAAGTTCGGCGCTCCCCTCATCACCAACGACGGCGTGTCCATCGCCAAGGAGATCGAGCTGGACGACCCCTTTGAGAACATGGGTGCTCAGCTGGTGCGTGAAGTTTCCACCAAGACCAACGATGTGGCCGGCGACGGCACCACCACCGCCACCCTGCTGGCCCAGGCCATGGTCCGGGAGGGCCTGAAGAACCTGGCCGCAGGCGCCAACCCCATCGTTATGAAGAAGGGCATGGCCAAGGCCGTGGATGCCGCTGTGGCTTCCATCCACGCCCAGAGCCAGAAGGTCAACGGCACCGATGACATCGCAAGAGTCGGCACCGTCTCCTCCGGCGACGCTTTCATCGGCAAGCTCATTGCCGAGGCCATGGAGAAGGTCAGCGCCGACGGCGTCATCACCATCGAGGAGTCCAAGACCGCCGAGACCTATTCTGAGGTCGTGGAAGGCATGATGTTCGACCGGGGCTATATCACCCCCTACATGGTCACCGATACCGAGAAGATGGAGGCCGTTATCGACGATGCCTACATCCTCATCACCGATAAGAAGATCTCCGTCATCTCCGAGATCCTGCCCCTGCTGGAGCAGCTGGTGCAGGCGGGCAAGAAGCTGTTCATCATCGCCGAGGATGTGGAGGGCGAGGCCCTGAGCACCCTGATCGTGAACCGTCTGCGCGGCACCCTGAACGTGGTGTGCGTGAAGGCCCCCGGCTTTGGCGACCGCCGCAAGGAAATGCTGCAGGATATCGCCATCCTCACCGGCGGCCAGGTCGTCAGCGAGGAGCTGGGCCTGACTCTGAAGGATGCCACCGTTGACATGCTGGGCCGTGCCCGCCAGGTGAAGGTGACCAAGGAGAACACCATCATCGTGGATGGCGCCGGCGACAAGCAGGCCATTGCTGAGCGCGTGGCCCAGATCCGCAGCCAGATCGGCATGACCACCAGCGAGTACGACAAGGAGAAGCTCCAGGAGCGGCTGGCCAAGATGGCCGGCGGCGTGGCCGTCATCAAGGTGGGTGCTGCTACCGAAACCGAGATGAAGGAGAAGAAGCTGCGCATCGAGGACGCGCTGAACGCCACCAAGGCCGCCGTTGAGGAAGGCATCGTGGCCGGCGGCGGCACCATCTATGTGAACACCATCCCCGCCGTCACCGCTCTGCTGGACCAGGTGGAGGGCGACGAGAAGACCGGCGTGCAGATCGTGGCCAAGGCTCTGGAGGAGCCCATCCGTCAGATCGCTGCCAACGCAGGTCTGGATGGCTCCGTGATCCTGGAGAAGGTCCGCACCTCCGGCAAGAACGGCTACGGCTTCGACGCCTACAAAGAGGAGTACTGCGACATGATCGCCAGCGGCATCGTGGATCCCGCCAAGGTGACCCGCTCCGCTTTGGAGAACGCCGCCAGCGTCTCCGGCATGGTGCTGACCACCGAGTCCCTGGTGGCCGACAAGCCCCAACCTGTGGCTCCCGCAGCTCCCGCCCCCGATATGGGCGGCATGGGCGGCATGTATTGATCCCCTTTCCGATTCAAAAAAGAGTGCGCTGCAAACGCAGCGCACTCTTTTTTACCCTTTGGATAGAGCCTTTTCCAGCCAATTTTTCCCGTCCACAAAGCGGGAGACGATGAACGAGGCTACATAGTCTCCGGAGGAGTTGATCATGGTAGCCGGTGGATCCACCAGGTTGCCGATGGCCACCAGGATGGGGAAGGCCAGTTCCATCTGCGTGGGGAAAAAGATAGAGCAGATGATGTATTCACCTATGTAGCCGCCGCCGGGCACGCCGCTCATCCCCACGGATGACAGCACCGCCACCAGCACCACCGGCACCAGTTTGCCCCAGCTCATTTCCTGGCCGAACACGCCCCACACAAAGGCCACCTTCAGCACACAGCTGAAGCACGAGCCGTCCATGTGCATGGTGGCCCCCAGGGGGATCACCATTTCTGAGACATCGCGGCTGATACCGGTCTGCTCCGCCACCTCCATATTGGTGGGGATGGTGGCCACCGACGAGCAGGTGCCCAGGGACACCACAGCGGGTTTGGTGATGTGCCGCAGCATGACGCCCGGCCCCCGCCGCCCGCCGCCAAACCGGGCAAACAGGGGGAACGCCGTGAATATATACACCAGGCACAGGGGATAATACACCGCCAGCGCCCGGCCATAGGCCCCGGCGATCTGTGGGCCGTAGTCGGCTACCAGGTTCGCGAAGATGGCAAAAAAGGCCACCGGTGCGTAGTAGGTCACGATCTTTACAAACTGCAGCATGGTCTCTGTCATGCTCCGCAGCCACTTGGCCACCGCCGTCTCCGGCCCGCCGGCCATGTTGGCGGCGAAGCCAAACAGCACCGAGAACACGATCAGCGGCAGCATAGCCTTGCGGCTCAGGAGCCCGGCAAAATCTCCCACGGTGAAGAAATTCACCAGCAGGTCAGACAGCGAGGCGTACTCCCCCATCTCCCCCGCCGGGATCTCCTGCCACGGCGTGAGCACCGGCGGCACCGCCTTCATCAGCGCAAACATGATCACCGCCGCAATGGCCCCCGTCACCACGAATACCGCCACGGTGACGCCCATGATCCGTCCCGCCCGGCGCATATTCCCCATGCTCGCCACAGACCCGGCGATGGAGGCAAACACCAGCGGCACCACCACGCAGAACATCATGTTGATGAACACCGTGCCCAGGGGCTTGATGGCCGCTGCTGCCCCGGGTGCCAGCCAGCCGAGGACGCAGCCTAGCAGCATGCTCAGCAGCATTACGCCCAAAAATCCGTAGTTTTTCAGCACAGACTTCTTTTCCATAGGCTCTCTCCTTTCCACACCCCCAATCTATGACCCGGTGGCGCAGGATGTGCCTGTCCCGCTGAGCTATAGCGGAAATTGAACGAAAAATCCTCGGTTTTTTGAAAAAAATAATTGACAAGTCCCGCCGAATATGGTAACATAACTCTTGCCTGTCAGGGATCGACTTATGGCGGCGTAGCTCAGTTGGCTAGAGCATGCGGTTCATACCCGCAGTGTCACCGGTTCAAATCCAGTCGCCGCTACCATGTTCCCCTGAGATGCATGGCGTCTCAGGGGAACCCCCTTTCAGTAAAACACGGCCCGTTGGTCAAGTGGTTAAGACACGGCCCTTTCACGGCTGTAACATGGGTTCGAGTCCCGTACGGGTCACCACACGGCAATCCGTAACGGGTTGCCAAATATGGAGGCTTAGCTCAGCTGGTTAGAGCGCCTGCTTCACACGCAGGAGGTCACTGGTTCGAGTCCAGCAGTCTCCACCAAAAAGTTCCTGATTTCACAAGAAATCAGGAACTTTTTTCTGTTTATGTCCTCAAATAGTGACGCTGCATTTTGGCGTTTTTCGCTTGACCCAAACCGTGACCCAAAAGCCGAGAGGTCAGGAAAGCACCGGAGAGGGACGGATGGCATCATCCGTCCCTCTCCGGCTATTTTTGTGGGCTACATGGTCTGGCTGATGACGCTGCCGATGGTGTCGGCGGCGGAGCGCTTCATTCCCTCCGTGGCGTGGGTGTAGGTGCTGAGAGTGAAGCCCGCGTCGTAGTGCCCCAGCGCGCCGGACAGCGTCTTGACGTCCACGCCGTACTTGAGGGACAGCGTGGCGAAGGTGTGTCTGAGGTCATGAAAGCGTATGTGCTCCGCGCCGATGACCTTCAGGATCTTCTCATGGGTGTGCCGGAAGGAGTCCGGGTCAAACATTGTGCCGGTCTTGGGTGATACGAACAGGTAGGGGCTGTGGGGGTGCTTTGCGTGCTCCTCTACCAGCAGCTCCACCGCCCGCTGCGGAATGGCCAGCTTGCGGATGGAGTTGGGCGTTTTGGGTTGGCTGACTACCAGTTCACCGTTGATGCGGTTTACCTGCTTGCTGACGGAGATGGTCATGTTCTCCACATCCAAGTCTGTCCACAGCAGGGCGAGGAGCTCGCCCCGGCGCAGGCCGGTGGTCAGTTCCAGATAGAAGGCCGCCAACAGTCCACGCCGCTCGGCTTCGGCCAGATACGGGCCGATCTTGTCCTCCGGCAGTATCTTCATCTCCCGCTTTTCCAGCTTCGGCAGGCGGCAGCCCTTGGCAGGATTGGTGAGAATCAACCGTTCCGCCACCGCCTGCTCCAGACAGTTGTTCAGCAGCGTGTGGATGCCCCGTACCACGCGGGTGCTGAGACCCTTGTCTTTCAGTTTGATGTGGGTATACCGCTGGATGCGGCCGGATTTTTGCAGGTCGTTGTAGAACTTTTGGATCTGGATGGTGGTCAGTTTTTCCAGCGGCGTGTTGCCCAGCTCGGGAATGATGTGGTTGTCGATGTAGTTGAGGTAGTAGTCCTTGGTTTTTTCCCGCAGGCGTGGCTCGGCGTAGACCTCGTACCACAGCTTGATCCACGCGCCCAGCGTGTACGATTTTGCACGGCTCATGTCCAGCTTTTCAGCCTCCGCGATGGCCTGCTTGAGCTTTTCCTTGGCTTCAGATTGGGTTTTAGCGAGGACGCTTTTGTGAATAGGTTTGCCGGTGGCAGGATCATTGCCTGCGGTGTAGCGACCCTCCCAGCGGCCGTCTTTCCGCTTGCGCAGACTCCCTTCCCCGTTTGCACGTTTCTTCGGCATGGTAATAGGTATCCTTGACTTACAAACAGAGACCTCCCGCTCAAAGGCATCCTTTGCACCGTGTACCCTTAGAAATTCTTTGACACTGCCTATTCTTTGCTTGCAGCGCCCCAATTTCTGTGCCGCCACAGGTCTTGACCCAAACCGTGACCCAAATGCGGAAACGACCGGGCGGCAGCGGGCGGACACAATGGGCATCCCGCCGAGCCGAAAGTGTGCAAAAGGGGTGGAAAGCGTTGAATACCAACGCTTTCCGCCTCTCATCATATCTTCACACGCAGGAGGTCACTGGTTCGAGTCCAGCAGTCTCCACCAAAAAGTTCCTGATTTCACAAGAAATCAGGAACTTTTTTCTGTTTATGTCCTCAAATAGTGACGCTGCATTTTGGCGTTTTTCGCTTGACCCAAACCGTGACCCAAAAGCCGAGAGGTCAGGAAAGCACCGGAGAGGGGCGGATGGCATCATCCGTCCCTCTCCGGCTGTTTTTTGTGGGCTACATGGTCTGGCTGATGACGCTGCCGATGGTGTCGGCGGCGTCACGCTTCATCCCCTCCGTGGCATGGGTGTAGGTGCTGAGGGTAAAGCCCGCGTCGTAGTGGCCCAGCGCACCAGACAGCGTCTTGACGTCCACACCGTACTTGAGGGACAGCGTGGCGAAGGTGTGTCTGAGGTCGTGAAACCTGATGTGCTCCGCGCCGATGGCCTTCAGGATCTTCTCATGGGTGTGGCGGAAGGAGTCCGGGTCGAACATAGTGCCGGTCTTGGGCGACACAAACAGGTAGGGACTGTGTGGGTGCTTTGCGTGCTCCTCTACCAGCAGCTCCACCGCCCGCTGCGGGATGGCCAGCTTGCGGATGGAGTTGGGCGTCTTGGGCTGGCTGACCACCAGTTCACCGTTGAGACGGTTCACCTGCTTGCTGACAGAGATGGTCATGTTCTCCACATCCAAGTCCGTCCACAGCAGGGCGAGGAGCTCGCCCCGGCGTAGACCGGTGGTCAGCTCCAGATAGAAAGCCGCCAGCAATCCGCGCCGTCCTGCTTCAGCCAGATACGGGCCGATCTTGTCCTCCGGCAGTATCTTCATCTCCCGCTTCTCCAGCTTTGGCAGGCGGCAGCCCTTGGCGGGATTGGCGAGGAGCAGCCGCTCCGCCACCGCCTGCTCCAGACAGTTGTTCAGCAGCGTGTGGATGCCCCGTACCACGCGGGTGCTGAGACCCTTGTCTTTCAGTTTGATGTGGGTATACCGCTGGATGCGGCCGGATTTTTGCAGGTCGTTGTAGAACTTTTGGATCTGGATGGTGGTCAGTTTTTCCAGCGGCGTGTTGCCCAGCTCGGGAATGATGTGGTTGTCGATGTAGTTGAGGTAGTAGTCCTTGGTTTTTTCCCGCAGGCGTGGCTCGGCGTAGACCTCGTACCACAGCTTGATCCACGCGCCCAGCGTGTACGATTTTGCACGGCTCATGTCCAGCTTTTCAGCCTCCGCGATGGCCTGCTTGAGCTTTTCCTTGGCTTCAGATTGGGTTTTAGCGAGGACGCTTTTGTGAATAGGTTTGCCGGTGGCAGGATCATTGCCTGCGGTGTAGCGACCCTCCCAGCGGCCGTCTTTCCGCTTGCGCAGACTCCCTTCCCCGTTTGCACGTTTCTTCGGCATGGTATCAACTCCTTTTCTTTGGTAGCCAACACACATACCACAAACCGACCTTAATAGCTATCGGAGATGGGCAGAGTTAAGAGAAAGTTATCAATTCCGCAGCGGGGGTATTCTTTGGTTACAGCGTGGCCATTTTTGCGCTGTGTTGGCGTCGATCCATTCCCGCAGCTTGTCCTTCGGCACTACGATGCGGCTGCCGATCTTCAGCGTAGGGAAACCCTCGCTGTGAACCAATTCATACGCTCCGGCGCGGGAGATGCCCAGCACCGCCGCCACCTGCACGACGTTCAGCATCAGGGGCAGCTCATCGTAATTCTTATAGGTACATTCGTTCATCCGCTCCTCCTTACATCATGGTCATGTCGAAACCGTGATACTGCTCATATTCTTCCTCGTAATTTTCCTGTTCCTGACGGCGGGACTGATACCACTCCACCAGCTCCTGCAGCAAGAGACTGCTGTAATACAGCTCACGGGCAAGGTCGCTGACCTCGCTGTCCTCGTCCTCACAGAGGGCGCAGATGGCGGCCACTGTACCCGCCATGCCGCAGACGGCATCCTCCAGCGTAGGTGTCGGCTCACGATGGTCATAGGCAATTTCCCGGCAGGCTTGCAGATAATCCGCACCGCCCAGCCGGAAGTACAGCTCCATATTCTCGCGCTTCAGCGTCTGGTCGAACAGCTTGCTGTCCCGGCAGCGGATGTTCTCCGGGGTGGTGTAGGTGATGTATACTGCGAAAGTGTGCTTGACCAAGACCCCAAATGCGCCGAGGCGTACCTGGGCAAGCTGATGGCGGAGGTAAATGTTCGCAAAAAAGAGGATCTAAGCAAAGCGAAAGAGCCCCTTGGCCAATCTGACAATTACAGCAAGGTCATGCGTTTCGCTGACGAAAGCCTCCGGGAGAGCCTGTCGAAAGCAAAAGAATTGCAGCATAAGGAGCAGCTTTACACGGAAGCTATGGCGTGTATGACCGCAGCATCCGATGAAGATGCTTACAGAAATGCGTCCCAAAAGTTTCTTTTCTTGGGGAGTTACAAGGATGCTTCAGCGCGCAGAGAGCAATGCTTACAGCGGGCAGATAGAATAAGAGCGGATCGCATACAGCGTGAAGAAATGAAGCGGAAAGAGGGCATCCATTCCCGAGCCGAGAAGTGTATGCGCAAAGGGACGATTGAGAGCTATAATACCGCGATCCAATTATACGAATCCATTCCGGGCTTCCGTTCCTCTGCGGCGCAAATCATCGAATGCAGGAGGAAGATTGAAGAAATCAAGGCCAAAGAGGCGGCCCGCCAGGTCGCTGTGGAGAAGGCCAAGAAAAAGGCGAAAAAGATCGCTATCATTGCCGCGCCGATCGTCTGTGTTTGCATTGCGTTTGTGATTGTGCTGAATGCAGTTATTATTCCAAATCAAAAATATAATGGAGCGATGGATTTGATTGATTCTGGTGATTACGAATCTGCATATTATAACAAAGAGGATTCTGGCAATTCTGGCAATGCGACAACAGATAAGGTTTTTCTGCTCAGTGTGCCAGAAGCAGAGAAATACTTTTCTTCTTCAGAAGCCAAAAAAGCAGGCAAGTATGATACCGATACAGGTGTGAATTATCAATGGTGGCTGCGCACCTCTGGATATATTCCACGCGCATTTAATGATTTCTATGTTAGATATGGTGCAACGCTTATTGGTGTCACAGGCGCTATTTCTAACGCAGGAAATACAGCGGATACTGTAAAGGGCGTCCGCCCCGCCATGTGGGTCAGCCTGAAGTGACAAAGGAGAAAATGTACATGAAATATGTGAAGTTCTCCAAAGAAGATAAGGCTCAATGTTTTGATAAATTAGCAGCCCATTTTTACGATGCAAACTTTGGACAAATGTCCAAGGCAGACATTGAGCTAATGATGTTCGACTTTTATCTGTGCCAAATGATAAAAGATCACAAGGCTGCCGACGGGAGCATCGACTATAACGAATGCTCAGACTACAAAATCAGCCAGGATTTGGGCATTACGCAGCAGCGCGTGAGAAATCTCAAAATAAAAAAGCAGTTGGTATATCCAGTGGATTATAAATGGGATGTTGCCTTTGCCAAGCTCATAAAAAATGCAAGATATGACCCCATAACGAAAAAAATCACCTTGAATATTCCTGATCCGAATCTCTTTATTGAGATACAGAACTTTATCGAAAGTCGGGGTTCCTATGTTGAGAAGCAGTTGAACAGCAAAATCTTGCAAATGCGCGCAGAGTATTTCATTGAACTGGTTGTCTCGCTGGAGCCGGAGGAATCACGCAAAAAAATTATAAAGAATCTTAAAAAGCAGCTGCATGAAAGCGATAAAGAAAACGCTGCGTTTGATAGCAAAAATATCGGAAAAACGCTCATCAATGGAGGCATTAACCTGGTAGACACCGCGGCAAATTTATCTACCATTCTATCCCCGGGCAATTGCATTGGAAAAGCTCTTCTTGAGCTTTTGAACGCAACCTTGTCTTAACACCAAAAGCCACACGGCCTGCAAACACAGGCCGTGTGGCTTGGCATTTTTATATGCACCTACGCTCAAATTAATACCTAATAGGTATCCTTGACTTATCTGTGACAGAAGCACGGACAAAGCACAGCCCGGCATTGCGGAGGCAATGCCGGGCTGTGCCTTTCAGTGGAAAACCAATGCCTGTACCGGGCAGCGTCCTGCCCGGAGGGATCAGTTTGTATTTCTGAAAAGTGCCGTTGTGGCGATCTCAACAAAAGCATTGATGATCTGTTTGTTGGCAGTCAGACTCCAGGCCGGCGGATCCTGCAGCCAGCCCACCGACACGCTGTAGCTGGCGGATGCGCCCAGGGGAACGATAGCGATCTGTTCCAGCTGCCGCTGCGTGAGCAGTGTCTTCAGAAGATTCTCCGGACACAGGCAGCCCCCTACATCCCGCAGGCACAGGCGGACCATGCTGTCTGTATTCTCCGTGCGCGCCGTGATCCATGGCTCATATTTGTCCGCATGATACAGCTGCGTGATGACTGCGTCGGCGCAGTCGCTTTTCCCCTGTGCGACAAACGGAAACACACCCAGCGCACACAGGGAGCCGGAGGCGGAGACCTCAGCCAGCAGGCGGTCCGCATCTGACCCTAGCTGCCGGCTCAGCAAGCTTTTTGTCGCCGCAAAGACAATGTCCTCCCGGCAGAAGTCTACCGTTTGCAGGTGGAAAGCATCCGCGCCGAAGTGGGCAATGCCGATATCGATGGCTCCTCCGCGCAGCTTATCGGCAATCTCACAGTCCGGGCAGATCACCATCCGCAGTTCGATCCGAGGGAAGTACTGCCGAAAAACCTCGGCGATTTGGGGCATGATGACAAGACTGCGGGTAGCGGGGCCGCCAATGCGCAGAACGCCGGTATCCTTCTGATCCATGTGTCGGAACTCCGCCCGCAGCTGGGACACGTCCTCCTGTATCCGGCGGGCGTAATGAAGAAAGCGCTGCCCGCCGTATGTAAGCTGCAGCGGGACCGTGCGCACAAAAAGGGTGCAGCCCAACTCTTTTTCAAGGGCAGCAATATGGGCACTGAGCGTCTGCTGAGAGGTGTGGAGCTGCTGGGCCGCACGCGTAAAGCTCAACTCCTTCGCCACTGCTGTGAAGTATTCAAAGCTTGTAAGGTTCATAGGCCGGTACCCCCAAACACCGAGATACAATTTTTTCTTGTAGTATACACTAAAAACAACGATTTGACAATTTGCCCCCGTGGAATTATAGTTTTTTCATAAAAAAGCCATTTGATAAAAGGAGGTTCTTATGGAGATTGCCGTTTCTGAATTTGCAGCACGCAGAGAAAAACTAAAAAAATTCATTACCCCGCACAGCTTTATGATCCTCTTTTCCGGAGAGCCCATTCCGGAATGGAATGAGATCAACTACCCCTTCGAGGTAGACAGGAATTTCTTCTATCTTACCGGCATCGATGAGCCGAACTGTGTATTGATCATCGGTGACATGTGGGGACGTGTGGCAGAGCAGCTGTATGTACCTCGCTGCGGCGCATATGACGAGGTCTTTTACGGAAAGACAAAAAATCTGGACTATTACCGCAAGCTGTCCGGCATCCATGCCGTGTCCTATATGGAGGATTTTGAGCCGGCCGTGCAGAGATTTTTCCAACTTTTCGATGCGGAAGTCCTGTACACAGGCTCCGGAAACCGGGCGATCTCGCCATACTCTGCGGAGAATCTCTTTATAGAAAAGATCCGCCGCGCATTTCCGTACTGCCGTATGGAGCCGCTGGCGCAGAAGATCTTTGATATGCGCGTGCAAAAAAGCGAGGCTGAGGTGGACTTGGTCCGCCGCGCCATTGAGATCACCGGGCGCGGAATCGACCGCATCATGCGCACATTCTGCCCAGGGATGAACGAGTGTCAGGCCCAGGCCTGCCTGGATTATGAGGTTGCCGCCGCCGGCGGGCGCAGAAGTGCGGCGATCAGCGTTATTGCCGGCGGGAAAAACAACAATGTGCTCCATTATTTTGACAACAACAGCACTGTAAATGACGGGGAATTGCTGCTGATGGATATATGCGTGGACTACGGCCACTACAATTCCGACATCACTCGGACCATTCCCGCCAACGGCGTATTTACGCCAGAGCAGAAGCACTGGTACAACGTGGTGCTGAAGGCGCAGGAGATGATCATCTCCCGCATGGGTCCCGGCATCGCCCGCACCGGCATCAATGACGAAGCAGTTGCCTATGTCTCTGAGCAGCTGCTGTCCGCCGGTCTCATCAAGTCTGCCGACTGCTATGATGACCTGGTCCATGAATCCAACGGGGCCAGCGTCAACGCCGTGGACCACTGCATCGGTCTGCTGGCGCACGACGTCAACAGCTTCACAGAGGTGATGCAGCCCGGCATGATCTTTACCGTAGAACCCGGTGTATATCTCAAGGATCTGGGCTTCGGCATCCGGATTGAGGATGATATTCTGATCACGGAAACGGGCATTGAAGTACTCAGCCGCCATATCCCCAAGAGCGCAGACGATATCGAGCGCATTATGGCGGAAGGACGTATCAACAGGAGGTTTGAATAATGAAAAAAATCCCCAGTACCACAAAGCTGATCATAGGTATCGCGCCGTTGTTCCTCGGCTCCGGCATCTTCGGCGTCACTTCTCCCACATTCCTGATGTCCATTGGTGCCGGCGCGGATGTGCTGGGCTCCGCCTCCTCGTTGGGTCTGATCCTGGCCGTTTTATTTTCCCCCTTCTTCGGCCGTCTGGGCCGTCGGTTTTCAAACCGGAATGCCACATTCACCTGCCTGGTGATCAACGCACTCACCGTTTTTCTGTGCGTCCTTTTCCCCAGCGTTACCTCGTTCACGATCTGCCGCGCGGTGCTGCGCTTCGTGCCCACCTGTGCCGCGGTATGCTCCTATGCCTACCTGATCAATATGTCTGACGGCGACACCGCCAGAAGCCGTGCCATGGTGGCCATGTCCACGCTGTCTATTTCTCTGCCGACGCTGGGTTACCTGGTAGGCGGTTTCCTGGCGGAACGCTCGCCCATCCTTTCTTTCACCGTAGAAGCCTGCCTGATGCTGTTCACCACGCCGCTGATCCTTATGGCTGAGAAAGACAAGCCTTCTTTGGAGAGCCTTGGTTCCATTGTGTCCATCGTGAAACAGGAAAACCCCATCACGGCTTTCTACCGCTGCGTTAAGTGCGCACCCAAAGGCCTGATGCTGTTCTTCCTCCTGCTGGCACTGATCAGCCTGGGCTACACGGCTTTTGACCAGAGCTTCAACTATCACCTGCAGGCAACGCTGAATCTGTCCGCGTCCTACAGCGGCATCGTGCGATGCGTTATCGGCGCTGCCGCCATCCTCACCAACTTCACCCTCGTAATGTGGGTCGTGAAGCGCTTCAACGGCGCCAGCAGCATTTTCATCGCCACGGCTATCTGCGCGGCTGCTTCCCTTCTGTCCGTGCTGCTGGATACGCGCCTGTCGTTCATCTGCTTCGGCGCTCTGTTCTACATCGTCATCAATATTGCACTGTCACTCCAGCAGAAGATCTTCGGCGACCTTGTGGCCGGCAATAACAGCGAGCTGATGACCGCAAACAGCAACGTTGTCGATAACCTTGCATCCGCCATTGCCGCTTATGCAGCCGGCATGATCTACGAGGTCAATCCGTCTTATCCGTTCTATCTGGGCGCTGCGGCGTTCTTCCTGGCTGCGTTTATTGCAATCCTGCTCTTTAAGAGAACCGGCAGCCGCGCCAAGGCCAGCGCGGACTAACCCGCATATCCGCCTTGCCTTTCCGAAAAAAATAAGCTATACTGAAATCCATTCTGCTTTAGGAAGGAGAGGATCGCACTGCGCAGGAATCATCGCACATTTTGGATGCTGCTGGGCCTCGCCCCGCTATTCCTCTCGTCGGGGATCGGTGCGGTTGCCACGCCGGTGTTTCTCCGGTCCATCAACTCCGGGACGGAACTCATCGGAATTGCATCTTCTATTGGCTTGCTCCTTTCCATTCTCTTTCCGCCGTTGTTTGGCCGCCTCGGCATGCGGTTTTCCAACCGAAACGCTATCGCGCTGTGTCTGCTGCTGGACGGAGCTGCTTCCCTCATCATATTATCGTTCCGCAATGTGGCCGCGTTCATCGTCAGCCGTGCGCTATCCCGGCTGATTCCCACCTGTGCCGCTGTATGTTCGTATACCTATCTGGTGCAGATGAGTGTCGGAGACGCTGCCAGAAGCCGCTCCATGGTGGCCATGACCACCCTGTCTGCGTCGCTGCCTGCGTTTGGGTATCTGATCGGCGGCTTCCTTGCGGACAGGTCCGTGACGCTTGCCTTTACCGTGCAGGCGATTATGATGTTCACAGCAACCCCCATTATCCTGTTGGCGGAAAAGGATATCCCCACGCTGGAGAAATTGGGTTCGGTCAAAACGATCCTCGCACAGGAAAATCCTGTTGCTGCGTTCAAACGCTGTCTGCGGTCTGCTCCGGCCGGGACACCACTGCTCTTTGTGTTGGTTTCAGCCATCAGCATCGGATATGCCCTGTTTGACCAGAGCTTCATTTACTACCTGCAGATAAGGCTCCACGTTCCCGTTTCTATGAGCGGCGTCGTCAGAGCCGTCATTGGCGCCATTGCCATTCTTGTTAATTTCACGATCACAATGGCCCTGGTACAGCGCTTCAACAGCGCCAAGGCGATCATACCGATCACTTTGCTGTGCGCGGCGGCGTCCGGCTGTGCGGCATTTACCGGAACGGAAGCTGCATTTATCATCGCAGGCGGTCTGTTTTATGCCAGCATCAATGTTCTGTTGGCATTTCAGAACAAAATATTCGGCGATTTTGCCGCCAAGGGCAATAGTGAACTGTTGAGCTCCTGCAATTACACAGTGGATTGCTTTGCCTCTGCTGCCGGGTCTCTGGCCGCCGGCTTCATCTACAACATAGGCCCGCTTTTACCATATGCCGGGGCAGCGATTTTGTACCTGTGTATCCCCGCAGTGGCAGTGATGATTCGTCGTCGGGCCTACTCCTCCTGATGCGTGTTGCCCGTCTTTTCGGGGGCATCGCACTCCATTCAAAAGGAAAGACACACTCAGGCGTGTCTTTCCTTTTTTATCAGAGTTTGACAGCGCATCAGCGGCCGGAGGAGTTATTGCTCTCCGGGGAGTCCTGTTCGGGGGCAGTCTGATCCTCTCGCTGCAGGGCATGATTGGTGCGCGCAATGAGGAACAGGCCCAGCAGGACCAGGCCCGAGCCTATGAAGCTCATGGCGTTGACGGGCTCTTTTAGGAAGATGACTCCCAGGAACATCGCGCACACCGTGATCAGGCTGCCCAGACTGGAGAAAATCGCCATGGGCAGCACGGACGCGCTGTAATTCACCAGGATATTAGCGGCCACGGAGCAGAAAACGCTGAGGAAAATGGTAGCCATGACGAATTTCCAGCTGTGCAGCGCCGCTGCAAACGGCGCCAGGTCTCCCCGGGTGCTGCACAGCGCCACAGTCACAAACACCACCGCACACATTCCGATGACAAAATAGGACCGCTCGAATGCGCTGAACTCCACAGCTGCCCCCTTGTTATACACCCGGTAAAACGCGGCGAACAGGCACGCGCCCAGCACCAGCAGCACGCCGAGGGGCTGCACAGCCCCCATCCGGGAGCCCGCAATGGTCACAAGCACCACGCCGGCAACGGGGAGCAGGCACAGCAGGACCTGCTTTCCGGTGGGGTATTCCTTCAGGATCAGCGCCCCCAGGCCCATGGCAATAATGGGGACAATGGCCAGCATTACACCGGAAAAGGTGCTGTTTGAATAATAAATGCCATAGCTCTCGCAGAAAAAATACAGCGGCTCTGTCACGGTAAGGAGGAGCAGCGGCCGGAGCTTCTTCCCGCGCAGGCGGAGCTTCTCCCAGCCAAACAGGATCATGAGATTCAGCAGGAGAAAAGCCAGCACAAACCGCCAGGCAAGCTGCACCATGGGGGAGGACTCATTCTGCGCGATGCGGGTAAACAGATAGCTGGAGCCCCAGATGACATTGCCGGCCACGCCGGTGCAAAGCGCTGCCGCGACAGCGTTTTTCCTGCTTTTGATTTCCATGTCCCATCCTCTTTTCTGTGGGCAATTCGCCTGCCGCGGCCATTATACCAGCAAAACCCGGGCGTTTGCAAGCGCATTGTTTTCACCGGGTTCTGAAAAGAGCTCCCGGTTTTCTGTGAAACCGGGAGCTCTTTTATCCGTGGGACCTCTATTACAGGGTGTCGGGCTCCTCCTGGGCCTGCTGCGCCGCCAGGGCGGCAGCCACGAAGCCCTTGAACAGCGGGTGGGGCTTATTGGGGCGACTCTTGAACTCCGGGTGATACTGCACGCCCACATAGAAGGGCCGGTCGGACAGCTCCACCGTTTCCACCAGCCGCCCGTCGGGGGACAGGCCCGACAATGTCAGGCCGGCGGCCGTCAGGGCCTCCCGATAGTCGTTATTGAACTCGTAGCGGTGGCGGTGGCGCTCGGAAATCTGCCGGGCGCCGTAGCAGCGCTCCATGGTCGTGCCCGGGCGAATGACGCACGGATAGCTGCCCAGACGCAATGTGCCGCCCTTATCCACCTCGTCGCTCTGACCGGGCATAAAGTCGATGAGCTTGTGCATGCTCTCCGGAGCAAACTCGCCGGAGGTGGCATCCGCCATGCCCAGCACATGGCGGGCGTATTCGATCACCGCCACCTGCATGCCCAAGCAGATGCCGAAATAGGGGATGTTCTTTTCCCGGGCGTACTGGGCCGCCAGGATCATCCCCTCAATGCCGCGGCTGCCGAAGCCGCCGGGCACCAGGATGCCGTCCAGGCCGGAGAGGGTAGAGTCCACCGTCTCCGCCGTGACCAGCTCGGAATCGATCCAGCGGATGCTGACCTTGGCATCCAGGAAAAAGCCCGCGTGGCGCAGCGCCTCCGCCACCGACAGGTAGGCATCGTGAAGCTGCACATACTTTCCCACAAGGCCGATGGTCACGGACTTGCTGCGGTTTTTGATGGCGGAGACCATGGCCCGCCACTCCCGCAGATCCGGCTCCGGCGCCGGCAGGTGCAACTCCCGGCAGACCACGGAGGACAGGCCCCGCTCCTCCAGATACAGCGGCGCCTCATAGAGGATGGGGAGGGTCAGGTTTTCGATGACGCAGTCCAGCTTCACATTGCAGAAGCCCGCTACCTTGTGGAAGATGCCGCTGTCCGTAATGGGCTCATCGCAGCGCAGAACGATGATATTCGGCGTGATGCCCATGCCCTGCAGCTCCTTGACCGAGTGCTGGGTGGGCTTGGACTTATGCTCGCCGGAGGCCTTGAGATACGGCACCAGGGTGACATGGATGTACAGGGAATTATTCCGCCCCACCTCCAGGCCCACCTGGCGGATGGCCTCAATAAAGGGCTGGCTCTCAATATCGCCGATGGTGCCGCCGATCTCGGTGATCACCACATCCGCGCCGGTGCGCTCCCCCACCCGGTAAATGAAGCGCTTGATCTCGTCGGTGATATGGGGAATGGTCTGCACGGTGCTGCCCAGGTACTCCCCCCGCCGCTCCTTGGCGATGACGTTGGAGTAGACCTTGCCGGTGGTCAGGTTGGAGTACTGGTTCAGATCCTCGTCGATAAACCGCTCATAATGCCCCAGGTCCAGGTCCGTCTCCGCGCCGTCCTCCGTGACATAGACCTCGCCGTGCTGATAGGGACTCATGGTGCCGGGGTCCACGTTGATATAGGGGTCCAGCTTCTGCGCCGCCACCTTCAGGCCCCGCGCTTTCAGCAGCCGCCCCAGGGACGCCGCCGTGATCCCCTTGCCCAGACCGGACACCACACCGCCGGTCACAAAAATAAATTTCGTCATATGCCATCCTCCCGCAAAATAAAAAAGAGACGCCCGCCAGGGGGCAGAAACCCCTTGGCGAACGCCTTTGTTCAACAGCGGATATTATACAGCCGCGGACCATGTTTTGTCAATTCCGAAATGAAGATTTTTTCGGGTCCAGTGTCCCCCGGCTACTTGTAGGTCTTGATAATGTTTTCGGCCGCCTCCCGCTTGGAGATGCGCAGGTCCATGGCCTGCTTTTCTATATACCGGTGCGCCTCCGCTTCCGTCATGCGCAGGCACTCGATGAGCAGCCATTTCGCCCGGTTCACCAGGCGGATCTCCTTGATCTTTTCCTCCACGGTGGCCTGTTTTTCCTGCATCCGGCGCATCCGCTCCCTGGTGGCGCACAGGATCCGCAGATTCTGCGCCACCATCTGCCGGCTGGTGGGCTTGGACAGGGTGATGACGCCGTAGCCCACCACCTTGGCGTACACGTCGTTATAATGGTCGTTTTTCACCAGCAGCAGGACCCCGGCACCGCTGGTGCCGCAGATGTCGATGGCCAGCTGCATGCCGAAATCGTCCGGCAGCGGCGTGTTGATGAGCACGATGTCAAACTCCGTGTCGGCCAGCCGCCTGCGCGCCTCCCCGACGCTGCGGACCGTGGCCACCGGCCAATAATCGGTCATGGGGAGCAGCGGCATGACGCTGTTTATAAAGCTGTCCGACGCGGATACGATCAGCACGCTGTACGTTTTTTCCTGGAATACCACACGCTCCCCCTCCTTTCGCCATACGGATCACACGCGGTTCATTGGCCGCCGAATGCGCTGAGTACGGAGTCCGGCAAATGCTCCCGGACGAACGCGCTGGCGGATGCCAGGGCAGCGGCCTCCTCCAGGGAGCCCGGAAGCGCCTGCAGGGTCTGCAGGACCTCCGCCGGTGCGGTATAGAGGTTGAAGTCCGATGCGGGCGGAAGGGCCAGGCCCTTTTCGATGCCGTAAAGCCCGGCGTAGATCAGCAGCGCATAGGCCAGGTAGGGGTTCGCCGTTACGTCCGCCGAGCGCAGCTCCGCCCGGCGCTGCTCCCCCACGGCGGCGGGGACGCGGATCAGCTGGGAGCGATTCTCATCCGACCAGGTCACATACCGGGGGGCCTTGTCGTGGCCCAGGCGGCGGTAGGATTCCTCACAGGGATTCAGAAACAGCGTGACCTCCGCGCATTTCTCCAGAATGCCTGCCATGACGGCGGGCAGCAGGTCTTTTCCCCCGTCCCCCTTGGCGGAGATATTGATGTGCATGCCGCTGCCGTCCCAATCCGGGAGGGGCTTGGGCATGAAGCTGGCGCACAGACCGTTCTGAGCGGCCACCATGCGGACCACCGCCCGGAAGGTGATGGCGTTGTCCGCCGCCGTCAGGGGGTCGGAATAGCGGAAGTCGATCTCGTTCTGCCCCGGTCCGCTTTCGTGGTGGGAGCTCTCGGGCCGGATCCCCATCTGCTCCAGCATCAGGCAGATCTCCCGGCGGATATGCTCCCCCTTGTCATCGGGGGCAATGTCCATGTAGCCGGCCCGGTCGTGAGGGATGGTGGTGGCCTGGCCCAGCTCGTCGATCTTGAACAGGTAGAACTCCATCTCCGCGCCGAAGGCAAACTCATACCCCTTGGCGGCGGCCTGGGCCACGGCGGTTTTCAGAATGCTCCGGGTGTCCCGCTCAAAGGCGCGCCCGTCGGGATAGAACACATCGCAGAACATCCGCACCACCTTGCCCTGCTCCTGCCGCCAGGGAAGCTGGATCAGCGTGGAGGGGTCCGGCCGCAGCAGCAGGTCGGACCGCACCTCGCCGCCGAAGCCCTCAATGGCGGAGGCGTCGATGGCGATGCCGTAGGCAAAGGCCCGCGGAAGCTCGCTGGGCATAATGACAACGTTGTGCTGCTTTCCGTAGACATTGCAGAAGGCCAGCCGGATAAACCGGACATCCTCCTGCTGCACGAACTCGATGACCTCCCTGGGCGTATACTTCACAAGTCCACCTGCTTTCCTTCAATTTGTGACATAGAGCTGTTTATAGGGGTTGCTGCTGTTGGGCGTGATGAGGGTAAAGGGCTGCTGCACCAGCTCATCGCAATTGCCGCCGAACAGCTCGCAGAACGTGTGCAGGTAGGTCCATATCCCATCCAGATCCTTGTGGGACGCCGGGCGGGCGATGACTTGCTTGGGCAGCAGAATGTTCTTGCAGTCGGAGCGGAGGAACAGCTTCCCGCCGTGCATGCCCGTGCAGGGGAAATTGCTGACGATGGGGCGGGTGCTCTCGGTCAGGCCCAGGACGACGATGACCCCGCCGGCCTGGTATTCGCCGAGAAAGCTCCCGGCCTTGCCGCCGATGACCATAACGGGCAGCTTGTCGCCATAGGCCTTCATGTGGATGCCGGCCCGATAACCGGCGTCCCCCTGGACATAGAGCTCGCCGCCCCGCATGGCGTAGCCCGCCGCGTCACCGATGCTGCCGCGGATAACGATCCGCCCGGCATTCATGGTGTCGCCCACGGCGTCCTGGGCGTTTCCCCGCACCTCAATGCTGGCGCCGTTCAGATAGGCGCCCAGGGCGTTTCCCGGGGTGCCCGACAGGGTGAGACTGCCGCGCTCCAGCCCGGCGCCGATGAATCTCTGCCCGGTGCAGCCGGTGACGGCGGCGTCCCCGGCGCAGTCCCGGATGGCCGCGTTCAGTTGTCGGTAGTCCAGCCCGGACGCATCAATATTTGTCATTATAACACACCTCCGCGTATTTTGTATATGGAATTTATTCTCCGGCGTGGGCAATGCCCAGGATCTCCAGCTCCCGGTCCGTCATGCCGACGCCCCGGAGCATCAGGCGGTTCCCCTTCAGGGCCTCGATGGAGTTGATGCCCATGCCGCCCATCATCTCCTTGATCTCATGCTTCCAGGCGGTGAGCAGATTCACGAGGCGGGTCTTGCCGGCCTCGATGTCCAGCCGCTTCACCAGCTCCGGATCCTGGGTGGCGATGCCCCAGCTGCACCGCCCCGTCTGGCAGGTCCGGCACAGGTGGCAGCCCAGGGCCAGCAGGGCAGCGGTGCCGATATAGCAGGCATCCGCCCCCAGGGCAATGGCCTTGACCACATCGGCGGAGGAGCGGATGCTGCCGCTGACGATCAGCGAAACATGGTTCCGGATCCCCTCATCCCGCAGGCGCTGATCCACAGCGGCCAGGGCCAGCTCAATGGGAATGCCCACCGTGTCCCGGATGCGGGTGGGTGCGGCGCCGGTGCCGCCCCGGAAGCCGTCGATGGCGATGATATCCGCGCCGCTGCGGGCGATGCCGCTGGCAATGGCGGCAATGTTGTGTACCGCCGCCACCTTTACGATAACGGGCTTTTTATAATCGGTGGCCTCCTTGAGAGAGTACACCAGCTGGCGCAGATCCTCAATGGAGTAAATATCATGGTGCGGAGCGGGAGAAATGGCGTCTGTTCCCTCCGGCACCATGCGGGTGCGGGAAACGTCCCCAACGATCTTTGCCCCGGGCAGATGCCCGCCGATGCCGGGCTTGGCCCCCTGGCCCATCTTGACCTCGATGGCGGCACCGGCCTCCAGGTACTGCTTGTGTACGCCGAAGCGGCCAGAGGCCACCTGGACGATGGTATTTTCGCCGTATGCGTAGAAATCCTCGTGGAGGCCGCCCTCGCCGGTGTTATAGCAGATACCCAGCTCCTGCGCCGCCCGGGCCAGGCAGGCGTGGGCATTGTAGCTGATGGAGCCATAGCTCATGGCGGAGAACATCACCGGCATGGACAGCTCGATCTGCGGGGGCAGGTCGCAGATCAGCGCCCCATTTTTATCCCGCCGGATGCCGTCGGGCTTCCTGCCCAGAAACACACGGGTCTCCATGGGTTCCCGCAGGGGATCCACCGGGGGATTGGTCACCTGGGAGGCATTGACCAGGATCCTGTCCCAGTAGACCGGATAACGCTGGGGATTCCCCATGGAGGACAGCAGCACGCCGCCGCTGCCCGCCTGCTTATAGATCTCCTGGATGGTATCCGCCGACCAGTTGGCATTTTCCCGGAAGGCACAGTCGCTTTTCCGGATCTTCAGTGCATGGGTGGGGCAGAAGCAGACACAGCGCTGGCAATCCACACACCGGCTCTCGTCGGCGATCATGCAGCCCTTTTTCTTATCGAAACGATGGACCCCGTTGGCGCACTGCTTTTCGCACAGGCGGCAGTTCGTGCACCGGTCGCGGCTGCGGACCACCTCAAACTGCGGATAAATATAGTCGATGCCCATCAGAATTTTCCCTCCTTTACCCGGACGATCACAGGCTCTCCTCCGGCCGGCGCATAGATGTGTTCCACGTTGGGCTCCATGACGCGCATGGCCGCCTCCTCGCTGGCGATGTACACCTTGTCATCCTTTTCGCCCACCACCATGCTGCGCAGCTTCAGCCGGTCATTGAGGGCCATGAGTCCGCCCTCAAACCCCAGGATGATGGAAAACGGGCCGGTAATGAGCAGGCTGGAGAACACCTTGCGCAGATACCGCAGCTTCTCCTGCTCCTGGGGCGGCCGCCTGTCGATGGTGGACCAGAAGGGCGCCGCGATCACCGAGGCCAGCTCCTCCAGGGACAGCTTCTGCTTGCGCAGCAGATAATCCGCTATATAGGTAATGACCTCCGTATCCGTCTGCAGGGTACACTTATAACCGAACATCTCAATGAAGCGCCGGTTGGTGTCGTAGGAGGAGATCTCCCCGTTGTGTACGATGGAGTAATTCAGCAGGGCAAAGGGATGGGCGCCGCCCCACCAGCCGGGGGTGTTGGTGGGATAGCGGCCGTGGGCCGTCCAGCTGTAGGCCTCGTATTCCTCCAGGCGGTAGAAATACCCCACGTCCTCCGGATAGCCCACAGCCTTGAACACGCCCATATTTTTGCCGCAGGAGAACACATACGCGCCCTTGATCCGCGTGTTGATGGCCATTACGGCCCGGGTCACGCACTCCTCCTCGTCTATCTGCATGGACGCCAGGGTGCTGCGCAGAGGCGAAACAAAGAATCGCCAGATCAGCGGCTCATTGGTGATGGCCGGGGTGGTGCGGATGGGGATGCGCTCTAAGTGGACGATCTCCATGGTCTCCCGCAGGAAGGCTTCGCAGCTCTTGCGGGCGGCCCGGTCCTCCAGGAACATGTGCAGGGCGAAGAAGTCCTTGTACTCCGGGTAGATGCCGTAGGCCGCGAAGCCGCCCCCCAGGCCGTTGGAACGGTCGTGCATGGGCCTCATGCTCTCTATAATTTTTTCTCCCGACATGCGCTGGCCGTCTCTTGAGATGACCGCGGAAATGGCACAGCCCGACGGGATCCGTATCTGCCCTTCCAGTTTACTCATATTACCAACTCCTAAATAAAGAAAAAACGGCAGCGTTTTGCAAGAGAGTTTTTCATCTCTTGCAGAACTCCGTCGTTCAAACGTAGTATATACCGTATTTTTGCATTTTTCAATCTGTCATATTGCAAGAAATTGGTTTGTGATTTGTTTGACAATCCGGCAATTTGCGCAAAAATACAAAAAATATGTTTTTAGTGATTGACATTTGAAAACGCCGGGTGTATATTCGGCCATGTGATGAGACACCGGCGTCTCGGAGGGGATATTCCCGCCCGGACGCAGTGTCTCCTTTTTTATCTTCACAGAAAGGAACAAACTGCTATGACGACTGTACCGGAATACTTTGGAAGCTTGGTTTTTGATACCCGGGTGATGAAGGCCCGTCTATCCGCGGATGTATACCGCTCTCTGAAACAAACCATCCAAAAGGGCGCAAAGCTGGACCCGTCCGTGGCCAACGCCGTCGCCGCGGCCATGAAGGACTGGGCAGTCGAGAACGGCGCCACCCATTTTACCCACTGGTTCCAGCCCATGACCGGGATCACCGCGGAGAAGCACGACAGCTTCATCTCCCCCGCCCCGGACGGCGGCGTGATCATGGAATTCTCCGGCAAGGAGCTCATCAAGGGCGAGCCGGACGCCTCCTCCTTCCCCTCCGGCGGCCTGCGCGCCACCTTTGAGGCCCGGGGCTACACCGCCTGGGATCCCACCAGCTACGCCTTTATCAAGGGCAAGACCCTGTGCATCCCCACGGCCTTCTGCTCCTACGGCGGGGAGGCTCTGGACAAGAAAACGCCCCTGCTGCGCAGCATGGAAGCGCTGAACACCCAGGCCCTGCGCATCCTGAAGCTGTTCGGCAACGACAGCGTCAAGCGCGTGCTTCCGTCGGCGGGCGCGGAGCAGGAGTATTTCCTCATCGACAAGGCCATGTACGAAAAGCGCCATGATCTGATCTATACCGGCAGGACCCTGTTCGGCGCCAAGCCCCCCAAGGGCCAGGAGCTGGACGACCACTATTTCGGCGCCATCAAGCCCCGGGTAGCGGCCTACATGGAGGATCTGAACCGGGAGCTGTGGAAGCTGGGCATCCTGGCCAAAACGGAGCACAACGAGGTGGCCCCCGCCCAGCACGAGCTGGCCCCCATCTACACCACCACCAACATCGCCACCGATCAGAACCAGCTGACCATGGAGATCATGCAGAAGGTGGCCGCCAAGCACGGCCTGGTGTGCCTGCTCCACGAAAAGCCCTTTGCCGGCGTCAACGGCAGCGGCAAGCACAACAACTGGTCCCTCTCCACCGACACCGGCGTCAACCTGCTCTCTCCCGGCGAGACGCCCTATGAAAACGCCCAGTTCCTGCTGTTTTTGGCGGCTGTCATCCAGGCGGTGGATAATTACCAGGGCCTCTTGCGGGCTGCCGTGGCCACCGCTGGCAACGACCACCGTCTCGGCGCCAACGAGGCGCCCCCCGCCGTGGTCTCCGTCTTCCTGGGGGATGAGCTGACGGCCATTCTGGAGGCCATTGAAACGGATACCGCCTACTCCGGCGTGGAGAAGAAGAAGCTGAAGCTGGGCGTGGATGTGCTGCCGCGCTTCTTCCGGGATACCACGGACCGCAACCGCACCTCGCCCTTTGCCTTCACCGGCAACAAATTCGAGTTCCGCATGCTGGGCTCCAGCAATTCCATCGCCTGCGCCAACATCATGCTGAACACCGCCGTGGCCGAGTCCCTGCGTCTGTTCGCCGATGAGCTGGAGGGTGCCGCCGACCTGAGCGCAGCCCTGCACGACCTGATCCAGCGCACCATCAGGGAGCACAAGCGCATCATCTTCAACGGCAACGGCTACGACGATGCCTGGATCCAGGAGGCCACGAAAAACCGCGGCCTGCTGAACCTGCGGACCACCCCGGACGCCATCCCCATGCTGATCCAGAAGGACAACATGGACATGCTGGTGCGCCACAAGGTCTACACGGAGTCCGAGCTGCGCTCCCGCTACGAGATCCAGCTGGAAAACTACTGCAAGACCGTCCGCATCGAGGCGCTGGCCATGGTGGATATATCCAGGAAGGAAATTCTGCCGGCCGTGGAGAGCTACGTCTCCAGCCTGGCCTCTGCCGTCGGCGCGAAAAAAGCCATCGATGACGAGCTTCCCTGGGGCTACGAGAAAAAGCAGCTGCGCAAGCTGGCCTCCCTGGTAGATGCCATAGATGACCGGGTGGACACTCTGGAGGAAAAGCTCATCCGGCTGGATACCCTGTCCGACTCCACGGAGGAGGCGGCCTTCATCCGGGATGAGATCCTGCCCGGAATGGGCGCTCTGCGCGCCGCTGCCGACGAGGCCGAGACGCAGACCGCCGCCGGCTATTGGCCCTTCCCCACCTACGGCGATCTGCTGTTCGGGGTGAAATAAATACACATTATACGGATAGAAAAGGCATCCGGACAGGAACACTGTCCGGATGCCTTTTTACTTGTGCGGCCGAATGGGGAGCCGGTGTAGATTTTTTCCAAAATGCAGAGGAAAAAGCCGTGGGTTTTTCTGCCGGTTCGTGTATAATGGGATAGAAAGAAAAACCGAGAGGGGGCGAGGGCGTGGAACAGGAGATGATCCGGCGGCTGCTGGCACGGGAGGAGGCCGGAATGGCCGATCTGCTGCTGCACTATGGGCCGCTGATGCGCTACATCATCGCGCCCATTCTGCCGAATCCCCAGGACCGGGAGGACTGCCTCTCCGAGGTGACGCTGCGGGTTTGGGAAAAAGTCCAGCAGTATGACCAAAAACGCGGCAGTTGGAGCGCCTGGCTGACGGCCATCACCCGCAACACGGCCCTGAACCACGCCCGGAAAGCCCTGGGCAGCAGCGGGGAGGAGCTTCCGGAGGATACCCCGGCAGCGGGACATACCCCCGAGGAGGCGGTGCTGCAAAGGGAGCAGCAGGAAGCCGTGCGGGATGCCCTGGAGCGTCTTCCCTACCGGGACCGGATCCTGTTTTACCGAAAATACTACTACATGCAGCCCACGGCGCAGATCGCCGCCGAACTGGGCATGACGGAGCGGGCCGTGGAGGGCAAGCTCTACCGGCTGAAAAAGCAGCTGCGCAAGATGTTGGGAGGTGAAGACCATGCGCAATGAGGGTTGGCGCCATATGAATGACATTGACCTCAAAACCGTTTTCTCCGAGAGCTTTTCCGCCCTGCCGCCGGAGGAGGTAGTGCGCGGCGTGACCCCCTGGAAGCGGGCCATGAACCGGGTGCTGCTCGGCGTGGTGCTGGGTACCATCACCCTGAATTTTTGGTATCTGAATTACATCCTGCCTGCCGCAGGCATGGTGCTGTGCCTGCTGGGCCTGCGGGCCCTGCGGCGGGAAAACGGGTATTTCACCGCCTGCTTTGTGCTGATCCTCCTGCGGTGCGCCTACTTCTTCCCGACGCTGATCCTGAACACCTTCTCCCTCCGGGACGAGTTTTTCCCCGACTACATTGCGGACTCCCTGAGCCAGGCCGCCCTGGCGCTGCAGCTGCTGGGCCTATTCTGCCTGTGGCTGGGGCTGCGGGCGGTGCAGCAGAAAGCGGGCCTGCCGCCCCGGGCGGGAGGCGTCCTGGCGCTGATGGTGTGGTATGGTGTGGTGTATTTTCTGGCCCTGATCCAGTACCCCGGGCTGATCCTGCCGCTGCTCCTGCTGGTCGCTTTCATTTTCATCCTGCGCAGCATCTGTAAAACCACCAAGGCCCTGGGTGAGGCCGGGTACAACCTGCACCCGGCGCCGGTGAAGGTGCCGGACCTGTGGGTGGCGATCCTGCTGGCGGTGGCGCTGGTGCTGGGCTGCGCCGCCGGGTATCTGTTCGGCACCCAGCACCCCATGGACTGGCAGCCGCTGGAGGAGACCCAGACGGCGGAAACGGCGGAGATCCGGGCCCATCTTCTGGACCTGGGCTTCCCGGAGGTTATCCTGAACGACCTGGCGGAGGAGGATCTGACCGCCTGCGCTGGTGCCCTGCGGGTGGATGTGGAGAGTGAGGTTTACAGCCCCGCCCGGAAGAACGAGAAGCCTTCCCCCAACAAGCGCCTGCGCATGACCAGCATTGCCGTGCAGATACCCGGCGAGAAAGAAACTTGGGTCATCATGCATCATTTCCTCTGGGAGAAAGGACCCGATTTTTTCGGCACGGACTGTCTGCAGATTTGGCCTGCGTACCAAGTTGAAGCCCGCGGCTGCGCCAGGGGTGGTGATTTCACCGGGCGGGTGCTCTACGACCGGGACGGGCAAACCTATGCCGCCCCCTTCTATTTTCTGGGAGAGGCCAGCAGCACGAACAGGGGCTCCATGTACAGGGACACAACGCAGCAGACGGACATTTTCGCCGGCTTCTCCCTGCCCCGGGAGGGCGAAAACCGGCGGGGATATCTGACCTATACCATGTTCGCCGCAGAAGATGATTACTTTATTACCAGCTACTTCTGCTACACCCACCAGCATACCTGGTTCCAGTATCCCGCCACCACGGCTTTGAACGCACAGATGGCATCTCCCTCCTCCAACTATATAGGGCCCTTTGCAAGAGAGATGACCCAGCTGCACTCTCCCTCGGCGGAGCCTATGCAGCGTTGGGATTGAGAAAATTTATAAGAAAAAGCCAAGCCCGAGGGCTTGGCTTTTTTTGCTTCATCCTCTCAGCAGCACCCGGGCCAGGCGCAGGGACGGCGGGCTTGACAACCGCGGGGTTTTATCCTACAATACAGCCAAGCTCCTGACGCCAAAAGTTTTTCTTGCGGCGGAAGATGCGCCATAGAGAGAATTGCCCGCAGGATCTGCGGGTCTTGTGGCCGTATCGCAGAGCGATGCGGCTTTTTTGCCGCAAAAAATCATCCGGGAGGTATCACATGGAAACAAGAGTCGCCCTCATCGGCATCATTGTGGAGAAGGAATCATCGGTGGCCCAGCTCAACGAGCTGCTGCACCAGTACGGTCACTACATCATCGGCCGCATGGGCCTGCCCTACCGGGAAAAAGGCGTGAACATCATCTCCGTGGTGCTGGATGCGCCCCAGGACGCTATCTCCGCCCTTAGCGGCAAGATCGGGCGGCTGGAGGGGGTCAGCGCCAAGACCCAGTATTCCCATGTCATCACCCCCGCGGAAAACTGAAGCAAAGGAAAGGAACCCCACTATGAAAAAGATCACTTCCCTGCTGCTGGCCCTGGTCATGGCCCTGAGCCTGGCCGCCTGCGCCGTGCAGCCCCGGCAGGCGGAATACCAGTCCGTGAACATCCGCCTGGGCGGCCTGAAGGGCCCCACCTCCATGGGCATGGCCAAGCTGCTGGACGACGCGGAAAACGGCCTCACCGCCAACACCTATGAGTTCACCATGGCCGCCTCCGCCAACGAGCTGACCCCCAAGCTCATCCAGGGCGAGCTGGACATCCTGGCCGTGCCCGCCAATGTGGGGGCCATTCTCTATAACCAGACCCAGGGCCAGGTGCAGCTCATCGCCGCCAGCACCCTGGGCGTGCTGTACATTGTGGAAAAGGGCGGCGAGACCGTGACGGATGTGAAGTCCCTGGCCGGCAAGACCATTTATGCCACCGGCAAGGGCGCCACCCCTGAATACGCCCTGACCTATCTGCTGGCACAGAACGGCCTGACCCTGGGAGAGGACGTCACCGTAGAGTGGAAGAGCGAGCCCACGGAGATCGTAGCCCTTATGGCCCAGGAGGATCACGCCATTGCCATGCTGCCCCAGCCCTTTGTCACCGTGGCCCAAGGCCAGCTGGAGGGGCTGCAGGTGGCTATGGACCTCTCCGCCCAGTGGGACAAGCTGGGCGTTGACAGCCGCCTGGTCACGGCGGGTCTGCTGGTGCGCAAGGCCTTTGCCGATGAGCATCCCGAGGCCGTGACCAAGTTCCTGGAGGAGTACGCCGCCAGCACTGACTACGCCAACACCCACGCCGCTGAGGCCGCCGCTTTGGTGGAGAAAATGGGCATCGTGAAGGCCGCCGTGGCCGAAAAAGCCCTGCCCGGATGCAACCTGGTGTGCATCACCGGCACAGAGATGAAAACCACGGTGAACGGCTACCTGCAGACCCTGTATGACCTGAAGAGCGAGGCCGTGGGCGGTGCTATGCCTGCGGACGGCTTCTATTGGCTGGGCGCATGAGACAGGAGCGCTGGCAGAAGCTCTTAGCCGCGGCGCTGGCCCTGGCGGTATGGCAGGGGGTATCCATGCTGGTCCACTCCCCCATTCTGCTGCCCTCGCCGCTGCGGGTGGCGGCGCGATTGGCCGTCCTGGTGCCTACGGCGGACTTTTGGAGCGTCATTGGCTTCAGCCTGGTGCGCATTGCCGGGGGCTTTCTGCTGGCGCTGATAGCGGCCACGGCGCTGGCATTCCTGGCGGGACGGTTTTCCCTGGCGGAAATTCTACTGCGGCCCTATGTACTGGCCATCAAGTCCGTGCCCGTGGCGTCGTTCATCATTCTGGCGCTCATATGGCTGCGGACCTCTCAGCTGTCGCTGTTTATCTCGTTTCTCATGGTGTTCCCGGTGCTGTACACCAATGTGCTGGCGGGCATCCGCAGCGCGGACGGGCAGCTTTTGGAGATGGCCCGGGTGTTCCGAGTGCCCTGGTCCCGGCGGCTGCGGATGATCTACCTGCCGGCAGTGGAGCCGTTTTTGCTGGCGGGCAGCGCCACGGCCCTGGGCATGAGCTGGAAGGCCGGGGTGGCGGCGGAGGTCATCGGCGTGGTGGCCGGCTCTTTGGGTGAGCGGCTGTACGACGCGAAAATCTACCTGATGACGGCGGATCTGCTGGCCTGGACGGTGGTGATCGTGGCTCTCAGCGCCGGGTTTGAAAAGCTGATACTGTGGCTGCTGGGTTGGGCCTTTCGCCGGATAGGAGGTGCGCAGGCATGAAAATCGAGCACCTGTGCAAGTCCTTCGATGGAAAAGCCGTTTTGGAGGACGTGTCCCTGACCCTGGAGCCGGGGGCGGCGGTCTGTCTCATGGCCCCCTCCGGCCGGGGCAAGACCACGCTGCTGCGGTGCATCGCCGGGCTGGAAAAGCCCGACGGTGGGCAGATCATAGGCCGGCCGGAGCGGATAGGCTACGTGTTCCAGGAGGACCGGCTGTGCGACGGGTTTTCCGCCGTGGACAACATCCGCCTGGTCACGGGCCGGGCCGTGAGCGAAGGCGATATCCGCCGGCACCTGGCGGAGTTGGGCCTGGCGGGCAGCCTGGACCAGCCGGTCCGGGAGCTCTCCGGCGGCATGCGGCGGCGGGTGGCCATTGGCCGGGCCGTATGCTTTGGCGCCGGGCTTCTGCTGCTGGATGAGCCCTTCAAGGGCCTGGACGACGCGGCCCGGCGGCAGACGGCGGACTACATTCTGCGCCACCGGGGCGGGGCCGCCATTCTGTGCGTGACCCACGACCGGGAGGACGCCGCCGCCCTGGGCGGGGCGAAGATCATGACGTTTTGATTTTTGTTCTTATTGCAAATGACGCAGAGGGAGCGCCCCGGCAGGGCGCTCCCTCTTTTCGGTTTTCTTGGGGTGGGCTGTTGGGAACGGTGGTGCGGATCGCCACGGGCGCATTTCAAGGCATCGCCGCATCGGGCGGACAGGGTCGTCCGCCCCTACAAACCTTTTCGTAAGGGCCGATGCCCACATCGGCCCGCCTGCGGACTGTTTATTGATAAATAGGTGTAGGGGGCGGTGTGTCCTCGCCCCGCCCTGCCATATTGTTTCTCCACCTTAATCCAGCGGCTCGTCTAAGGCCTCCAGCCGCTCCACGATCTCGTCTGCCAGGTCCTCCAGGGCTTCATGCTCCTCGGCCCAGTCCACAAATTCCTCGCTGGTCTCGTCCTGGGGTTCGTCTTCATCCATGGCCTCCAGCTCCTCGCGGACATCGGCCAGATACGCCCGGAGCTCCTCCGGATCCATGATGGATGGGTCACGATACAGGTCCATTTCCATCTCCTCCTTGTGTTTCCTTTTTCCCGATTGTGCCATATCCGCGGTGAAATTGCAAGTCCGGCAGGTCAAAAACGGAGCCTTTCCTCTCGGAAAGGCTCCGTTTTGGTTTTACTTCTTCAGGCGCTTGTCGCTGTGGATAGCCAGCTTTGTGCCGATGGTCTGCAGCACCTGCACCAGCAGCACCAGCAGGATCACGGCCACCAGCATCACCAGGTACTTATAGCGGTAATAGCCGTAGTCGATGGCGATCTTGCCCAGGCCGCCGCCGCCGATGATGCCGCTCATGGCCGAATAGCCTAAAATAGTGGTCAGGGCGATGGTCACATTCTGCAGCAGGCTGGGGACGCTCTCGGGGATCATCACCCGGCAGATGATCTGCACGGGGGTAGCGCCCATGCTCTGAGCCGCCTCCACGATGTTGGGGTCCACCTCCCGAAGGCTGCCCTCCACCAGGCGCGCAATGAACGGGAAGGCTGCCACCACCAGGGGCACGATGGTCGCTGCGGTGCCCACGGCGGTGCCGATGATGAGCCGGGACAGCGGGAACACCATGATCATCAGGATCAGGAACGGCACGGACCGCAGCAGATTGATGATCACGTTCAGCACATGGAGCACACCCTTGGGCAGGGGCAGCACGCCGCCCTTTTCGCCCACCACCAGCAGCACGCCCAAAGGCAGGCCGATGACCGTGGCCAGGAGGGTGGAGAGCAATGTCACATAGAGTGTTTCCCAAATGGCAAAGGGAATTTGGGGCAGCACCGTTTGCAGGTCCGCCAGGGATTCCGCAGAAAACAGGTCACTGTACATTGTGGTCCACCTCCTCTACCTGAATGTTGGAATACGCTTTGATAAAGTCCACAGCCCTGTCAAATTGGGCGCTGGGGATGCCCAGGAGCATGCTGCCGTAGACCTCCCGGGACAGCTGCTGGGTGCTGGCGGAGATAACATTGCAGTAGATGCTCTCCTCCGCCGCCAGGCGGGCCACCAGGGGGATGCCGGTTGTCTGGCTATCCCGGAAGATGAGCCGCACACGGCGCTCCGCCGCGGGGTTGGACACCAGGGCGTCAGCCCCGCTGGGGAACACCAACCGCCGGCCGGCGGCGGACTTGGGGGCGGCGAACACCGCCGAAACCAGGCCCTCCTCGGCCACCTCGCCGCCGTCCAGGATGGCGACCTTGTCGCAAATTTCCTTCACCACGCTCATCTGATGGGTGATGATGACCACGGTGATGCCCAGCTCCCGGTTCAGCTCCCGGATCAGCTGGAGGATCTGGTGGGTAGTGTTGGGGTCCAGGGCGCTGGTGGCCTCGTCGCACAGCAGCACCTTGGGGTTGGTAGCCAGGGCGCGGGCAATGGCGATGCGCTGCTGCTGGCCGCCGGAGAGCTGGGCCGGATAGGCATTGGCTTTATCCGGCAGGCCCACCAGCTCCAGCAGCTCCCGGGCCCGCTTTTCGGCGTCGGCCTTCTTCATGCCGCTCAGCTCCATGGGAAAACACACGTTGCGCAGGCAGGTGCGCTGCATCAGCAGGTTAAAGTGCTGGAAGATCATGGTGATCTCCCGGCGGGCCTGGCGCAGCTCCTTGGAGAACATCTTCTCCAGTTCCTGCCCGTCTACCCATATCTCACCGGAGGTAGGCCGCTCCAGCAGGTTCATACACCGAACCAGGGTGCTCTTGCCGGCGCCGCTCATGCCGATGATGCCGTAAATTTCGCCTTTTTCGACTTTGAGGGAAACATCCTTCAACGCTTCCACTTCTCCCCCAGCGGAGTCAAATGTTTTACATATGTGTTTAAGCTCGATCACGATGGTTTCCCTCCTTCCTATCTTACTTCTTCAGAGCGTCCAGGCTGGTCTGCTTGCCGCCATAGAGGCCCATGGGCTCCACATGGATGGTGGCGATGGACACCAGGTGCGTACCCTGCTCGGCGTTGAAGTCCTCCAGGTAGGGCAGGTGCTGGAAGTAGTTGGCGTCTACGGTGCCGTCGTCTACCACGGTGTTGGGCACAACATAGTCATTGTAGGTCTGGATGTCCAGGGTGATGCCCTTGTCGGCCAGGATGGTCTTGGCAACCTCCAGGATCTCGGCGTGGGGGGTGGGAGAGGCGGCGATGGTGATGGTGGTGCCGTTCAGGGCAGCGTAGTCAACGGAGGAATCATAGCCATCGGTGGGGTTGGTGACGGTGCTCACCACGGAGCCGGCATACTTCTGTGCGATGAAATCAGCCACCTGCTTGCTCTCCAGGGCGGCCTTCAGGGCCAGGATCTTGGGCTCGTTCTCATTGCCTTCCTTCACGCAGAGGATGTTGCCGTAGGCGGAGGAGGAACCCTCAATAGCCAGGGCGTCCGTCAGGGGGTTCAGGCCGGCGTTGATGGCGTAGTTGGAGTTGATGACGGCGTAGTCCACATCCTGCTTCACATTGGGCAGCTGGGCGGCCTCGGCCTCCACGATCTCCACATTGTACGGATTTTCCACGATGTCGTTCTTGGTGGCGGTGATGCCGGCGCCATCCTTCAGCTTGATGATGCCCTGCTGCTCCAGCAGGAGAAGGGCACGGGCCTCGTTGGTGGTGTCGTTGGGAACAGCGATCTGAATGGTGGTGGATTTCTTGCCGCAGCCGGTAAGGGCCAGGGCCAGGGTCAGCACAACGGCCAGGACCAGGGCGGTGAGCTTGGTAGTCTTTTTCATGGTTTTGTTCTCCTTTTTATTTGAAATAAATTTGATGGATGGTCTTTTCGGTTGTTTCTTGTTTATCTGTTCGTGCCCGGAGGACACATTCGCCAGCCGGCGCAGTAGAGGGTGTATAGCTTTTTCATTTTGTGTTCCTCCTTTGCGGAAAAAATAAAACAGCGAGAAGCCAAGTGACTTCCCGCTGTGATAAGCGAACCCTGCGGCTTCAGGAAAACCGCTCAGGCATTTTGGGAAAGCAGATGGCTGTTATGGGCGCAGGAAAACATGCACATGCACATGGGCATGCACATCTTCATCATCATGCTGCTGCTCAAATAACGCTTCATGCTGCTTTCTCCTTTCCTCTGTTTTCTGTGATGTGGGCATAGTACACCCAAGCTTTGCATCTGTCAACCGTCTGAAGCGAATTTTGTCGCTTCTCCCAAAAAGATAAATTTACTTACTTGTTCTTTTGTGAAATGATTAATGTTTTTTCCGCGTTTTACAGGCCCGCCCGAAAAAAACAATGGAATTCTTTCCCCAGCTATGTTATAATAAAAATATCTATGGATAATCGAGGTAAGATCATGGATAGACAATTCCCCCGCCTGGTGATCCGGCGGGACAAGCTTCGCAATAATTTCACCCAGATCATTTCCCGCTGCAGGGCCTGCGGCATCAGCGTGGCCGGTGTGGTCAAGGGTGTCAGCGGTCTGCCGGAGATCGCCCGGCTCTATAAAGAGTGCGGCGCGGCCCAGCTGGCCACCAGCCGGCTGGAGCAGATCGAGCTTTGGCGCAGAGAAGGCGTTGATGGACCCTTCCTGCTGCTGCGGGTGCCGGGTATGAGCGAGCTGGAGAGCCTGCCGCGCCTGGCGGATTATTCCCTGCAGAGCGATGTTTCCACCCTGAACGCCCTGGAGGATGTCTGCGCCCGGCAGGGGCTCACCCACAAGGTCATACTCATGGCAGATCTCGGCGATCTGCGGGAGGGCTTTTGGGACAAGGAGGAAATGGTCCGCGCCTGCTGCCATGTGGAGCGGGCGCTGCCCCATCTGATCCTGGCCGGCGTGGGCGTGAACCTGGGCTGCTACGGCTCCATTGTCCCCACCCCCGCCAACCTGGGGCAGCTGGTGGACATCGCCCGGGCCGTGGAGGAGCGCATCGGCCGCAAGCTGGAGATCGTCTCCGGCGGAGCCACCAGCAGCTACCCCCTGGTACATAGGGGTGCCATGCCAGAGGGCATCAACCACCTGCGCGTGGGGGAGACGGCGCTGCTGGCCAAGGATCTGCAGGTGGACTGGGGCATCGGCGACATGGAATACCTGCAGCGCGGCACCATGTATTTGGAGGGCGAGATCATCGAGCTGCGGAAAAAGCCCACCTACCCCGTGGGCGAGACCATGATCGACGCCTTCGGCCGCCGTCCCACTTATGTGGACCGCGGCACGCGGCTGCGGGCTCTGGTGGCCTTCGGCCGGGCGGATGTGGGCGACCTGGAGAGCCTTATTTGCCGGGAGCCCGGCATGACCATCGTCGGCGGCTCCTCCGACCACTGCATCGTAGACGTGGAGGACTGTCCCCGGGCGCTGCAGGTGGGCGACATCGTGCGCTTTGACCTGTGCTACAGCCACATGCTCTATGCCACCAGCCGGAATGATGTGGCCGTTGTCTACGCCGACGCTTGACGGTATTGCCGTTTCGCATATAGGACACCATCAAATATTTTTTAGGAGGAAAATCCATTGAACGAAAGCAGTTTTTCCATTTTTATTGTGCAGGCGTTTCTGGCCCTGTTCACCTTCTTTGTGGCGGCGCCCTGTGTGCTCAATGCCATCTCCACCTTCACCGTGCAGGCACGGCTGGCCAAGGCCATGGTTGACGAGGGCGTTATTACGGAGGCGGACCGGCGCCTGCTCCAGCCGAAAAAGCAGATCGCCGGCGTGGTCATCTCGGTGATCCTGGTGGCTGCGCTGGTGGCCGTTGCCGCCCGGACAGCCCCCTACGGCTACTTCAGCTGCGGCATCGCAGCCATCGCAGGCGCCCTGAAATATCGGCGCATTTTGGAGTTTAACAGCCTTACCGTTTCCCGCTTCAAGAGCACCTATCAGAGCGTCATGAATACCAGCAAGTACGATCAGTATG
>ERZ791865.800-NODE-800-length-39398-cov-14.801134_pt1 | contig 39398 bp, 40 predicted proteins | sample MGYA00509942_ERZ791865 | MGnify/ENA primary metagenome ERZ791865 (study PRJEB30046, sample SAMN00792098) | human gut metagenome | study: EMG produced TPA metagenomics assembly of the A metagenome-wide association study of gut microbiota in type 2...
CACGACAAGAAGAATGAGCACGCCTTTCAGGTTGTCGATGTAATGCAAACGATGATTCATCATGATTATGGGTTTATATAATATTCTCTTATAGTTTGGTCTATAAAGTGGCACACTTCCATGTCTTGCACTTTACGGACAAATAGTTTTTCTGGTTCTAAAATACACTCTGTCAACAGTTTTTTGTCATTCAACGTCAGGTAAGCGGGAGAAGAGTTTCCGTTTTCCTGCCAGTTGATATACCTTAAAGTGCTGTTCTCCCGTTCCGGTTCCGGCACCAAATAATTGACAAGTGTCGGAATGAACAATTCATCCAAATTCGCTGTATCCTTGCAATATTCAAGATAATCCGGATACCTGGCACAAAAGTCCACAATCTTATCTACGGTTTCCCCTCTCAACATGAACCACAACTCGCCTCCGCATGGTTGCAGATATTCGGGATGCTTTCTCTGGGGATACCGCAGGAATATCTTCAATGCTCGGAGTAACTTTGAAGGATTGTCCCGCATCACTTTCACAAATTGCCTAAAATTCCCCAAGTCGAATCTTTTAGGCTCGATGGTAGCCAGCGAATTGGCCCTGAGCCTTAATGCATAGCATTCATACCGCCTTCTTCCTCCCTCCAACCAATGGCCTCCCGGTGTATGGAGCGGATTAGGGTGCGGCAATGGCGTAATGGTGATAAAATCTTTCCGCTTTTCCGCCAGAGTCTGCCGAATATACCGGTTGCTTTTGACGGGATAATCAGATTCACTCATCAGTATAATGTAGTCAGCATGACACTTTCGCTGAATATCGCGCAGGCAATATAGAATAGTGAAAGCTATTTCATACCCCCCCATTTTGTATTATGCTGACTATTAGATAGATACACATTTTCTATTCCTTGCAAGCATGAAAAGTCCTCTTGTGATGAAACGTCCACGTGTACGTAAAACTCCACACCAGGAGTTTTCAGCTGCTGTATAGTATGCAGCAGCAACTTAGGGTTTTTGTAAACCAAAAAGAGATATACAATATTCATATCTTCTATGTTATAGTTTTATCCATTTATCAGAAACCGGGTCTTCTATCGGCGAGTTCATCCACCTTTCGGGCGCGACCACCACCTTCTGCGGATTGCGGTTCAGCCAGGCTCCCCACCAAGAGAAAGAAGAGTTGGCAATGATATTGTGCCGGCACAGGCTCATCAACCGCAGATCTACATAGCTTTCCGCACCCTTGTTCCAGTCTACATACACCACCTCCTTCCCCGGCAATAAAGCACGCAGGTGGCTTTCGCTCCAAGCCATGTCGTTTGAAAAGACACAATACAGCTGCGGATTCACCCGCTCTTCCATGTAGTGAATCGCCCGTTTATAATAGTCCAAGTCACAAGTTCCCCGGAAAAGCGGATGGTTTACGTAATCCCCGCGGCGGACATGCAATGAAACACTGTCGCTTGCCCGAAGCAGTGACCCTATTTCCTTGTTCTGACCGTCGCCCGGCTCCGGGAAGGAGAATGCTTCCCAGATTGTTTCCTTTATGTCGCAAAAATATTCCTCATGCTGCCAATAACCGTCATAGTAACAGTCTCCCTTACGTGTTAAAGCGGCAGCATCAAAGGAAAAGTCTTTCTGCTCCACGCACATGGTTTTCCGCTTGGGCAGAATGTATTTTCCTATTTGCCAAAAACGGTAGTTCGGATATGGATATGCCACTTTCAAAATATCCCTCCATGAAGCGACGGGAGCTTTTTGTGTAAATATCCGATCCACCTCAAAACCATTGTGCAGGGGATAGTTCCTGAAACAGGATGTATCTATCATCACCTGCTCATGAGGGAACCGCTCTTTCAATGAAAGAAACAAGGCATACTGGAACATCTGGTTTCCCAGACCTCCGAGAATTTTTACGATTTTCATTATCTGAGAAGTTTTTAAAGATACCAGCGAATCGCTCTATAAATGACACTGACTGTTTTTTCCAGTTTCCCCTTCAATGAGTAATCACGTCCTTTGTTAAAGTAAGGATCGAGTTTTACTTTGTCGCGGAAAATAATCTTAGGTGAAAAATTACATGTAATCCACTCTTCCGGAAAACAATATTCGGCAGAAAGCACTTTACAGTCATGAGTCCGGAAATATTTGTTGATATGACTTTCATCATGGACTAACGCCACGATACCTTTTTCATAATCGGCACGGATATTCTCCGACAGAGTTTCTGCCATTTCCAAATAGTCGGCAGCTTCTCCTCCGTTTATTCCACCCATATAATAGATATATGGCTTGTCTTCCCGGGGAGGTATATATGCCGATGAATGCCTGTTACGTTCGTAGGGATAAAATGCCGGATGCTTGAAAGGCTTACGCTTGCCCGGCCACTCTGCCCCTACAAGCTTTTCCCCATTCAGCGGCAATAACTCTTTTCCTACAGGAGCTTTAAACTCCGCATTGCTATTGAAAAAGTATATATAATCTGTCTTCTCTAATTCTTGTCTCACTTGTAGGAACATTTCGAAGCGGAAAAGAGAGTCTGCCGGAAAGCCTGCGCACTCTTTTTTTATCAAGTGTACATTGGCTTCGTCAGACAAAGACATATCATCCGTGAATACATAGTATTCCAATTGGGCAATATCCTTTAGCAGATACTTCTCACACGATTCAAAGAAACCCTTGAAGAATTGGTTGTACTTGCCTGTACATATATATAGGATAGCTACTTTCATACTCTATTGTTTCATTTTATTTCCGTTGACATGTTCTAATATCCACTGTTTGTCATAATGGTCTTGCAATATTACAGGTACCGGCATGGCAATATACTGATATCTGGAATTCAGTATAATAGATCTATAGTTTACGGTATTACACAAAGTTGTCATTATTCCGCACCATAAAATAATCGTTATAAACCGTTTCCCAATGTAGGAGTGCTGTTCTATTTCCAGTAAAAGGAAAATGCCTATGGTGGAAAGTACAAATGTCAGTCTTTGCAGCATTGTCATATTGGTAATGAACATTACAGCCATACCTATCCACACCGCAACCATACGCGTCCATCCGCATGAGTGAGATTGGTATTGCGGATCTTGTGCATAACTGCTACATCTGGTGGGGGGGGTAAAATATTGATATACAAGCATTAAGAAAGGAATAAGAAACAATCTGACACCAATGGTAAGAATAAAACCATAAATAGTGATGGCAGAATTGTCGGAAACACTGTTGCCTCCCCCGAAATACCAGTCCGCGCGCCGTCCCAATAAGTAACTAAAGTGTGAAATTATCGGAATTAACACAACTGAAAGCAAGCCAAAAAATACGATTGTCTTCCGTTTGGTGGAACACAGCCAATACAGCAGTACGCTTATAGGAATGAAGAATGCGAATGATACATGAATTTGTGTGGCGAACAAAGCAAAAAATAAAGCCGGAAGCCAGGACTTCTTGTTGAACACCAAATGCAAGGCGTAAACATACTGACAAACGGCAAAACCGTATCGTACCCCGCTGGTAGTCATGATGAACTCAAAGAACAGATACATGATGCAGAAACGCCTGAAGACTTCCCCATATGTATATTTGCGCTCCGACGTTTCAATCATATAATTGAATATGACTGTCAGCAAGAAGAAACTCTCTGTCACTGAAAACAACCGGAGATATTGATATGGAATGTTGCCGTTTACCAATATCCAGTTTACGATAGGGATAAAATAATCTGCGGACTGCTTGTTCACATACGCATAAGAGAAAGGTTTGTCTAAATAGTGATAAATATTGAGCGAATGCCTGAACAAGTCGGACAATGGAACTTGTAGCCATGCAAGGAATCCTAAGAATAAGGCAAAGAAAAAGTACGCGCTACGCTCTTGCCTATATATTCCCAATAGAATGTAAGGTAACGCCAACAACGGTGACAACAAGAACAATGCTGCTACCGTCACCGTATACAGTCCTATATAACCATTATAATGCATGATATGAGCTATTACTAATATCCGAACAATGTTTTTTGATGCTCTAAACTGAAATCAAAGAAACTGTACGGAACAAGATGAAACCATTCATTTCTATAAATCAAGACAATGAGTATTCGCAAAACCAATATCACGGCAACCGTATATTTTAATATTTTCAATCGCTTGTCTGCTTCCGCCTGATACAGGCTGTTTGTAAAGAGTACAACCGCGTATTGCGAGAAGAACATACTGAAGCGGAAAAGGGGTAAACATGGAAGCGCCCATATATTGACAATCAGCGCAGACAGGGCGAATGAAACATATAATTTGTCCTTTTCAATCTCTTCTTTATACTTTTTCCCATAAATATAATAGAACAACAGGCAAGCAAGTATAAATAATGTATCCAATAATTGCGCCAAGGGAACTGCCTCCCGCTCCATGCCTGTTACCAAGTATTTACTATCGCCATAGCCCAGCAGAGGAAGGATTTTGTATATACTCAATGACATCACAATGGCGGTAGCCATTATAAGCAGAATGTTTCTTCTTGTAAAAGGAATATGATACAAAGCAACCGGCAATATAAACATCACAGAAGAATGATGGAAGAAGTATGCTACAACGCCACACATTATGGCACTCTTATAATATTTGTTTTTATAGCACCAATAAAATATATATGACACGGAAACAGCCAATGACTGCCTGATTGCGCTATAATATCCGAGCAGGAGTGTACTTGTCATCAGCACAAAAACAGCAAACGCGACATGTGAAGTCGACTTATTCAGAAACCATAACAGGGAAGCGGTCGTTATGAATGAAGTGATGACAATGAGAGAATACGGCTCTTTTGAAATAACCAAGCCTATAATTCTAAGAAATATCTGAAATCCTTCCTCGAAATTAGAGGAATAATCAAAAGTGTACCAAGGTGTGTTGTCGAATAGTGTGTTGTCGAACAGTTGCCTTACATGTCTGTAATAATGCGCCGTGTCGTTTAATATTGGTAAGTCTCTAAATCCAAAGAATATAAACAGCAGAAGAAAACACATGACGATTTGTGTATTTTTCTGCACCTTTTCTCCCTTAAAATGCCAGGATATATACTCAACAAGCAAAAAGGAGAGGCAAAACAGGATTATAACTGACATTTCATTTCGTTATTAAACAAGCTTATCCATAGTTTTACCACGTTTTCAGGCATGAGACGTTCCATTGAGTTCATCACATTCATCACATAATCCACTTTAAAATTATCCACCAAACGTAATACCATATCAGCATACTTATCCATATCAAACGGCTTCACAAGAAAGCCATTCATGCCATCCTCAATGATCTCATGTATGCTTTCAAAGGAATCGAAAGCCACGGGCACACAGCCATATTGCATGGCTTCTGTTAGTACCATCGGGAAACCCTCATGGTTGCTGGTCATACAGAATATGGAAGACTCTTTATAATAGGGTACCGGATCTTTGAATCCTGTAAATTCGATGCGTTCCAGAGACAACCGTTCGCTTAATTGCCGCATCTGTCCGCTGAACGGTCCATCCCCCACAATGACTAAGTTCCAGTCAGGCAGTTTGTCTTGCAATTTCTTCCATACCCATAAAATGCGATCGGGCCTTTTTTGGGAAAAAAGTAGCCGTCCGCACCATAATATTTGCTTCTTCTTAGGGTAATTACGTTTTTCGTAAGGGAAAGACAGCATATTGTTTATCGCTGTAAGTTTGAAAGCTTCTTTTACCCCGGACAGTTTTATATATGATTTCATAAACTCGTTGCTCAACAGCACCACCTTGTCACTATGCAGATAAAGGTTTCTATACATCCTGCATTGGTCGTGCATGGTGATATACCGCAAGGGGAAGCGTGTGCATATATCCCTTAAAGCATTGATAAGGTTTTCTTTCAACGACAGATAGCTGAAGTTCACGAGATGCCTGTTCCCCCTTATGCGCATATCCGGAGAAAAGTGCAATACGGATATCAGCTTGACGCCCGACGCTGATTTGGTCTCAAAACAAGTACGGTTATAAAGTTCCGAATGAGAGTTCTGATTCAGCAGTATATCCACCTTTTCCTCTTTTAGAATATGCGCCAATGCCTGTACGTTTCCGGCACAATAATCCAAAGGCTCGGGTAGAAACATCTGCCTGGCAGGCAGTACATAAGGTTTGCTGTAAGGGGATTTCCGACAAGCGACAAACAGCACTTCCACTCCCTTCTTTATCAGTTCCTCCGCCAATGAAACCGAGACACGTTCAATGCCTCCTATCGTAGGATTGAACTCCTGCACACTACAGATTGCCACTTTCATGCGAGTATGGATTTCAGGTAATTCAATGAACTTTCCCGATAAGCGGAAAGCCGTTTGTTGACCTCCTCATAATTGATGGCGGGAGCCGCAATGGCGGCATCCACATCGGTAACGACACGCTGTTCTATTCCAAGAATGTCCAACAGATTGGATATTCTTGGGGTTTTGGAAGCCTCACTGATATATACATAGAACGGCTTGCCGAACAATACGGAGAAAACGGTGGCGTGAAAGCTGTCCGTTATGACTACTTTTGTGGAAGCTATGGCATACAACCATTCTTCTATGGGAAGAAATTTCTTGTTTTTCTTCCGTTCCGGTTGCAAATATCCGTAATGCTTGCGGACAGGAAGTCCTGTCTTGGCGGATAACTCTTTGGCAAAAGCATTCATTTCTGAGGTATCGGATAATGAAAGAAACAATATCTCGTTTCTTTCCTCCACTTTGCGCGGTAATAAGTCTCTGTAACTTTCAAGCAACAAGGTCGGGTCAATCACTTCCACCGCGTCAATCCCATTACGTTGCAGAAACTCTACCCCGAATTTCTCACGAACTGCAATTCTCTTGAATAAAGAGAGGGCTTTCATGTCCAATTCGGATTTTCTTTTCTCCTCGTCCTTGATGTTGCCGAAACTGGCCGCATATGCATACCTGTTTTTTACATCGTTCTTCAGAAAAGAAAAACAGAAAGCTGTCCGTAAGTTCTGGGTTATTCTCGGATTCCAAACCTGGTCACTGCCTATCAGATAATAGTCGTCCTTATTCCAAGGGTAGGACTCCAGCTCAGCCGTAGTATGGAAATTACCTATCTGATTGGGACAATGCTTCCTGCTGAATCGCTCCGCCAGCGCAAAACAATATGAGTATCCCTTCATCCACTTATGCAGACCAAACAATACCCTGTATTTGAGGTTATAAGGGAAACGTCTGTAATCCATGTCCAAATTGATGATGTAGGGTACATGACCAAGATTCTCTATTGTTTTGTACAAGGCGTATGCTTGTAGTACTGCACCATAGTTCGGTTCTTTGTGTATGGTGAGGATGTTTATATTTTTTTCCATTATTCTTAATCTGTGAATTATTCTTATTATTCTGAATATATAAATATCTTAATAAACGTTGCGATGCAAAATATTTAGTTTTAGATAAATACGTAACAACAAACCAGGAAAAGACCACGGACTTATTTGTTGGGTAGCCGTTACATAATCTTTTTCTTGCATCGCACGTAACGCTTTCTTTCTGCTAAAGAAATATCTGATTAATGGATAATGCGTCCAATAGATATTACGGTTATTTGTAATAACCTCTTTCCACGACACTGGTTTTGCTTCCACGTGTGCTTCTTTTATCAAAGATACTATCCTGTCATTATGTACTATTAGTACAGACAAACCTTCATGATGCTGTTCCTTGAACGATTCATCACCCCAAAAATCGCCAATCGTACAGTCACTGTTACGATGAAGTCCCACAAACTTACAATCAAGGCAGGAAGACCGTTTTAATAGTTTTGAAGAAAAAGTGTTGAGTACCATGTTGTCCAAGCCTAAATCTTCTATACTTCCATCCTTGCGTATCATCTTCAAGGAATATCTGAAACCTTTGCTTTGCCAACCGTTTTCTTTGTCCCTGAATGAGAATATACCTTTGTACTTACCGGATGCTTTCAAATGCAGCATAGGTAACATGGTGGAAAGACCACCACAAATGGTGTCAATCGTATAAAGTTTTTCTTTCTTCGTTTTGCCGAGAAAAGATAACAGCCCTGCGACTTGACATCCAAGACCGGAAAACAACACATACATTCCTTGCCGCAAATCATTCCGCACCTGCTTGTAAACACCTGTCATATCGCTATGCTGGTATTTGGAACCTTGCAACCGATAGAGTTCGCATTCGTCTGTAATCCGCAGGTGTTTGACATCGAATCCCTCAATTGCTGCCCCATATACACAGCCGCCTTTCCGGATGACGGACGAAGCCAATGCAGCAAATATTCCTCCGGATGCACTCTGTTTGCGTTGCTCTGAATCCTTGTTCCATGCAGCATACGGAAAAGATTCTCCTGTTACCTGAGTCAGGTTTAATATCGGACACACTTGCGAGCATCTTCTGCACTCCACACATTGTTTTTCTGTATCCGTGATAATGGTATAATAGCCGTTTGCATCTATTGCAGCCTTCAATACGGTGTGTGGACATGCGTCAATACAGGCCATGCAACCCGTACATTCTTTCGATGATGCCAATTTCATAAATGTAACTTGTTACGTGCAAAAGAGAGAATCTTGTTACGTTCGGCTGAAGAAGTTCCCAATAGCCAGATTACAACTATGCAAATAAGGAATGACACGGACATGCGAACGATGAACAAGGACAATCCTCCTTTCGGTAAGAGATTCATGATATAATACTCTACAGGCAGAATAACCACCACAGAAGGGAGCACCGTTTTCAGCAAACTGCCAAGATAAGTTTTTTTAGGAAGAAATATCTGCCTGCCGGCGATGACAAGCCGTGCATAAAATGCGATAACAGCCACTATACACATCACGACAGATGCTATATACGGATTTTTATAAATCTGCAAAGATAAGATAGCCAATGGCATTGTCAGCATATTTATGGTGGCAACGACCAATTGGTATTTCTTTATATTGTTGGTTGCCATCACTCCGATTAACAGAGTGCCTGAAAGCGTTCCTATAAGTGCGTAGGTCAGTTCCAAACGGCATAGCCATGGGGTATATTCCGGCACATTGACTAACCAAAGTTGGAGAATGTCTTGCATATTGTACATGAACGGAACAGCAAGTGCCAATAACAGAAAGAACGAGAGCCTGGAACCGATGATAATATATTGGTGCATCTGCGAATATTCTTTGGCTGCATACGTCTTTACGATTTGGGGATTAAGCGATTGCTGGAAATTTCCCGTAAACGAGGCTAATGCTCCATTTACCTGTGTCGCAATACCCCTTGCAGCATTGATTACCACGCCAAAATAGAAATTTAGTACTAAGTTCATTCCTTGGGATATAATGACAGAAGAGAGCGCACCGAAAAGATTCCATCCGGAATAAACAAAGATTTCACGTATTTTGTTGCGTTTCCAATTCTTGCGAAGGCGGCATTCCGGGAAATGCTTATAACTATAAAACCTATAACATAATTGTGTGATAAAGACTACAGCAAACATCAGTCCAGCATAAAGAATAAGTTTGTCTGTAATGGCCAATGGTAACAAGAATGCTATTGTTAATTGTAATAGCCCTTCCGCAATACTGATTAATGCAAAGGCATCCATCTTTTCATTGCTAATAAGCGCAGCGTTGTATGGGACTGTGAGAGTCTTGCACAACAGGCAGCCTAATGAGAATTGAAATACGATATGTGCTGCGGTTATGCGTGACGGATTTACATTCAAATAGGTATTGATATAGAATATGCCGAAACTTTCAGCAATAACAAAAATAGCAAGAGCAATGATCGCATGGGTAATACAAAGCGAATTAAATACGGAATTTTCTTCTTCGGCATCCTCCTTGCCTTTTGCAAAAGAGAGGAAACGTTGGGAGGCTGCTGCCATGGAAGTATTGAGGAATCCTAGAAATACAACGACAGAGCCAACCACCGAATAAAGGCCAAAATCTTCCGCTCCTAATGCATTAAGTATAATCCTAGAAGTATATAAGTTGACCAATATCAGAATGCCCATTCTGATATACAGCATCAACGTGTTTTTGATGATACGTTTATTGTTTGAAGATTGGTTCTGCATCGATGTTTTTACAAAGGATTATTGAAAGTCACTGCTTTTTCAGAACTTTTTCCCAAAGATAATAGAACAGAACGTGTTCAGCAGAATCTTGAAGTCGAACAGCCATGAACGGTGTCCTAAATAGTAAAGGTCGTACTCCAGACGACGTAACATCTTTTCCATCGTGTCCGTATAGCCGTTATACAGTGTGGCGTACGAAGTTACACCCGGACGAATTTGGTAAAGATAAGTGTATCGCGCATCATGTTCAAGTATTTGGTCAATATAGAACTTGCGTTCGGGACGTGGCCCTATGAATGCCATATCGCCACGCAGTACGTTGTAGAGCTGGGGCAGCTCGTCCAAATGGTGTGCACGGATGAAACGACCTATCTTTGTCAAACGAGGATCGTTGTCACCCCCGCTATGGCTAAGCTGCGGTCCGAACTTTTCGGCATCCAGACACATGGAACGGAACTTATAGATATAAAACGGGCGGCCAAACCTACCGATACGTTCTTGCTTGAAAATAGCACTTCCTCCATCTTCCCGGCGAATGGCAATATAACAAATCAAGAATAACGGAGAAAAAACAACCAATGCAATCAACGACAATATGAAATCTCCGACGCGCTTGACATTGCGCGCAAATGCGGACATTCCGTCAGGAATGAAACTGTCTTTGGGTACGTATTTACTTACATGTGTAGTTACTATTATTTCATCATCGTTGCTAATACCACCTTTCAGTTTGTTTACCCATTTTGTATATACGTCTGTATTTATGGCATCAGGCATCCGCAGACTTATATAAGTGTCCGTCTGTGAAGCAACTTCGATGGCATTCTGCAACAACGGTATGACCGATTCATTGGAAGTAATTGTACACGGCATTTGAAGACTTTTGGAATATCCCCGTATACTGTTATAACCATTGCTCTTGCCAAATAACCGTAAGCCATACGCCGAATAACCATATGCATACCACATACCTGTCATCTCTCCACGGTACAAGTGAATTTGGTATCCATTATTACTATACTCATTGGTTAGAATGCTATTGGTTTCCATAAATATAAAAAAACTCTATTATTTCTTGTGTGACGAGTACCATTGCTGTTCTATTGGTATTCTTATTTTGAGGAATGTACTCACAAAAAACGCCTCAATTTATCCGACAAATTTTCCTGTATTTTTTTTGTAATTGCTTCTTTCCAAATTGAATGGCAATGGGTATCGCTACCAGCCAAGTCATAGAAACTGTTTCTCAGCAACCATTCGGCTTTCTTCCTTATCCCAATACCGTATGCGCCGACTAACGAAAAAAGGTTGAGTTGAAGTCTTACATTCAATCCTTTCAATTGCCTGTAATCGTTTTCATCCATATATACATACCGTTCGGGATGTGCCAGTACGGGAATATAGCCTTTTGTCTTGATGCGGAGCAGGATGTTGTTCAATCCCATCGGAGGATTGAAATAAGAAGTTTCCACTAATAAATGTTTTCCGTCCTTGCCCAAAGGCAGTACATCGTTCTTCGCCAGACGTTCTTCAAACAGATTGTCAAGCATATTCTCGGTGGCAAGATAAAGCATAATGCTTCCCCGATAGGTAGCCTTTAATTCCATGAATCTTTCTTTCAACTCTTTTGTCGTGTTCGGCATATCCTCCATGACGTGTGGTGTTAGCCAAACCTCTTTGATTCCCAACTGCTCATAAAAGGAGAGGAGTTGCAGGGATTCGTCTATCGTCTGCACACCGTCATCCACATCGGGAAGCAGGTGACAGTGCCAATCAGTAAAGCCTTGAAAGATTCCACTATCCTTCAGACTGATGCGCTTATTAAAAGACCACACGAAGACAAAGAAGAATTAAGAATGAATGATGAAGAATGGATTTTCAGTATTCTTCCTTGGTATATCCGGCATAACCGTAATGGTAACCATACTTGTAACCATACTTATATCCGTAACGTCCGTTACCGCCGTCCGTACCGTTTAGGACAACCGACATATTACTGTATTTCTTGTCTGTATAGAACCTTTCTATCTCCGGCAACATGCCCCGGTCGAGCAATCCTGCACGGATAATAAACAGAGTGATGTCCGCCAGTTTATTGATGATGGCGGCATCGGCCACGATTTCCACTGGAGGGCAATCGATGAAGATGTAGTCATATTCCTTGCGTAAGTCGTTTATCAGTTGCTCCAACCGTTCTACGAACAGCAGTTCGGTAGGGTTGGGTGGTATCATACCTACGGGGATGATGTCCAGCTTGGCATCGTCCGCAGGTTTGCGGACGATTTCCCGCCAGGTCTTCGTCTCTCCGATAAGGTAATTGGAGATGCCTTCTTTCGGTCTGCCCACATACTCGCTGAGCGAACCTTTACGCAAATCAAGGTCGATGGCAATCACTCGCTTGCCCTTGATAGTGAGGCTGGTGGCGAGGTTGAACGTGATAAAGGTCTTGCCACTGCCCGGATTGGCCGAGGTGAGCATGATGACATTCGACTCCCGTTCCTTGCCCACGACAAACTCCAGATTGGTGCGTACCACACGAAACGCCTCGTTGATGACATTGCGGCTCTTTTCTTTAACCACGATTGCGCACTTATTCCCTTTTGTCTTTGTTTTGCAATCGTACCATTTGTTCTTCTTGCGGAAGGCAAGAGGTATCTCGCCCACGAAGGGAACGGTCATATTTTCCAGATCCTTACGGCCACGGACAACGGTGTTCATGTTCTCACGAATGAAAATGATGACCACGGGAATGAGCAGTCCCAAAGCGAAAGCCACCAGTAGGATATTTTTCTTTACCGGTGCAGTGGGTACCATGCTGCCACCCGGCATGGTGATGATGCGGGTATTGTAGGCTGTGAACGCCTGTGAGAGCTCGTTCTCCTCACGTTTCTGCAACAGGTAAAGGTAAAGTGACTCCTTCACCTTCTGCTGCCGTTCTACCGAGAGCAGGTACTTAGCCTGCTGCGGATTGGACGCAATCTGCGAGGTAGCCTGCCCGCTGTAGCCCCGCTGGCTCTTTATCTGGGCATTTAGGGTAACCAGCTGGTTGTCAATGGAGGTGAGCAACGCGCTCCGCATGGCGGAGAGGGAAGCGTCCATCTCCACCACCAACGGGTTCTTCTCGCTACTGTGCGACACGAGGCTGTTGCGCTCCAACAGTTTGCTGTTGTACTCGCTAATCTGTGTGGCGATGCCCGGATTGTCTATGCCGGAATTGGCGGGAAGCAACTGGGAACTGTTACTCTTGTTCGTCAAGTAGTTGCGTATATAGCGTGCCATGTAGACCTGGTTGTCCAGTTCCTTGATGGCGGCATTGGCCTCGCTGGCCTGCGCCATGTACATACTGGCGGCGGCCTGTACATCGGGCAGCAGATGCTCACTCTTGTAGGAGGAGATGTCATCGTCCACGTTACCCAATTCGCCCTCGATCACACCGAGGCGGCCGTCAATGAACTTCGAGGTACTAATGGCTATCTGGTTCTTGTCCCTCACCCAGTTCTCGTTATAGACAGCTATCAGGGTGTTCAGCACGTCTTCCGCCCGCTGGGTGGAAACATCCTTGAATGACAAGGTAATGATGTTGGATTTCTCGTCGGTCTGCGACACGACCAAGTCAGCACTGTAAGCGGAGGCGGCTTCTCCGAATGGCAGGCGTGACACATATAACAAGGTCTCCGTATCGTCCGTATAATAAGGGGTCGAAATGACGACGATTTTCCCGATACCACTTGGTATGGTATCGCCCAGATTCCCTTTCAATTCCATTTCACCGACGTTCTCGTCGTTCCGCTCGATGTCGAATAAAGTGACCTTGCCACCCTTCGACAGTTGCAAGGTGAACGTGGCGGATTCGTCCTCGGGCAGGTCGCTGATGCTGATGCTGATGGGAAGTTGCCGTCCGTAAACTGTCTGGCGGTGGAAACGTCCGGGTACTTTATAATCCATGTCCAAATGCAGGCGTGAGACCACTTCCCGCATCAAGTCGGGTGACTGCAACGTACCCATCTCGTTATTCACATTGGTATTGCTTGTGAACAGGCCAAAATCGGAGAATGTCTCCATGTCTGTGGAGGCAGACTTCCCTTTGGAATCATCCTTGATGAGGATGGAGGCGGAACGGGTGTATACCGGCGGTGTAGTGAGCAGGTACCAGACAGCAATGCCGAGACAGACGGCCAATGAGACCACAAACCAATGCCATTTTCCGAGGCAGAGGTAAAATAAATCCTGTATTCGGATGAAGTCCTGCGGACTTTGTGCGGATGTATTTCTTTGTTGGGTTACCATTTCTTGAATGAGGAACTAACAATAATGATGATTTTATTATTTGAATATCAATACGCTGATGGTAGTCAGCAGGGATGCCAAGGAAATCCAGAATGAGGTGCTGCGTACATTGTTGCCGTTAACCGTGGACTGGCGTGCCTTGGTGTCGTTAGGTTCGACATACACCACGTCATTCTGTTGCAGGTAATAGACCGGCGAGGAATAGAGGTGATCGGCGGAACAAAGGTTAATACCATAGACACGCTGCTTGCCGTTCTCGTTACGCAACACCAGGACTTTCTCGCGTTTGCCATATATGGTCAGGTCACCGGCCTGGCTCAAGGCGTCGAGGATGGTGAGGTGATCCTTGTCGATATTGTAACGTCCGGGACGGTTCACCTCACCCATGACATTCACGCTCAGGTTCATGAACTCAACCGTGACTACGGGATCCTTGATGAGGTCGTGCGATTGTAACTCCTTTTTTATATAGACTGCGACTTCCTCACGGGTCATGTCTTGCACGTGGAGTTTCCCCAGTACGGGGAAGTCGATATCACCCTTGGAGTCCACCGTATAACCGGACAGTCCCCGGTTTGTTCCCAATGAACTTTCCTGTCCCACTTGCTGGCTGATGATCGGAAGATTGAACAGGTTGGTCAGCCTCAAATCCTGGCTGTTGACTAAAATGGATAACTTGTCTTTCGGTTGGATCTTGATTTCCATCGGTACGGCAAGCGTCAACTCGCTCTCACCGGGACGCAGATCCTGGAAGTAAGATATTTCCTTGGATGTGGAGCATGCGACTAAGGCTAAGACCGATGCCGCCACAATAATGATTTTGTAAAACTTCATTGTATTTGATAAAAAACTATAGTTTCTTGTTGATTCGATTTATTTTCCGGGTCAACGTATATTCACAGCTATCCAGCATGTTGCCGTAGCTCAGAACTGGCACATACCAGGCAGCAACGCAACGGAGAAGAACACGACCGACTTGAAGGCGATACCGCCCAGACGGGGAACGACTCCCTGGTGGATCTTGCGCTCGTCGGGCATGTCGAATAGGTTCCTGCGGAAGGAAATCAAAAGGATCTGGGGAATAAGCACCCCTGCGAAAAGTGCGCACACGATAAATACCAAAATTGAATTGACCGTCCAGAATAAAGAAGGAGCGGAAAAATTGGAAATGAAAGCCATAGGCAGTTCTGTCAGGTAAGTTGTATATACTCGGGATCGACCTCCACCCCCACGGCAAGAAATCCTTTCAGTTCGACGAGCAGGCGTTTGACCTTGGAACCCCGTGTCGTGAGCAGGCTTCCCTCGTATCCGTTGAGCGGCCCGCCCACGATGCGAATCTTGCGTCCGTACATGGCAGGAGTAATCTCTTCCGGCAGGTAATATTTGGGGGATTCGGTGGCATTCACGGCACGGATGAAACGTTCCATGTCCGCGTCGACAACGACCATCGGCTCCCGCCAAGTGTTGCGTAACCAACGGAACTGAAGGGTCGGGGTCTTTTTCACAACAGCGTCAAGGTTCTTCCGTGTCTCATGCACGAAGAGCAAGTCTTGTATGAACGGTACCTCCTCACGGACACGCACACCCTTGCGGGTGACCAAGTGCCATTTCATGGGGACAAAGACTTCCATCTTCTTCCCATCAAGCAGTTTATAGGCGGGTAGTTTTGCGTTCGTCCTTTTCAGGTCGCGCATCACGAACCACCGTACCTCTTCCTCATTCTCTTGGGATGCCATTATTTCGCTTCAGGACAATATTATCAATCCTGCACGATTGTAAATTTCTCTACCAATCAAGCAGTTACAAATATGCTTCGTAAAAGTTCGGGATTTCATCCCGTTCTTGCTCCATTGTTTCGTTCTCATCAGAAACTGGCGTTTGTCCGTCCTTACATCGGGCAGACTTTCAGGCGAGTTTGCGCCTGTTTTTGTTGCACTTCTCTCCGTAAGAGATGAATAACATGACATCTATGAACAAAACAGTCTGATAATAAAGACTTTGATTTCTCATCAAATCCTATCTGCTCAACAAATCGTTTTGCAACTTCAGGAATCATACCATTCCGTATTATCTTTTTTTGCTCATTTTTGTAGTCGTTTTCAATATTTTATGTAATTTTGCACCGTATTATTCATCTCTTACGGAGAGACCATAATTCTTGCTCAACATTATCATCGTCCTTGAACATTCCCGCATCCATGGCTATTCCCTGAACAAGTATTTCTTGTTTAGAAAGTTCCTTTTTTGCACTTCTCTTTTCAAGAGATGGGTTACCTTGTAATTATTAATCTAATTATTTAAATATCAAGTGATTTTTATACTGTTCTTCTTTATACAATCTGCTTTTGCTCAACAAATGCCTTTTTTCGCTCAACCGTTTTTTGGGCATGAAACATATTTTTTATCATTTATGGGGTGTTTTTCTATATTTTATGTAATTTTGCATCAAGAAATTCATCTCTTGAAAAGAGAGCGTCCATTCGCTCAACATGCTACTCCCTACATAAAGACTTTAGAATCAGACTATTCGCTTTATCTATAGTGGTTGTGTCCAATGAGGCCAGATAGATCCTTGTAGTGTTTTCTGAATCATGTCCCATACCTTCGCTGATTACAGAGATCGGAATATTCTTACTCCGGGCTGCGCTGGCCCAGGAATGGCGGGCGACGTAATGAGTTAGGGGAACGGACAAGCCCAACTCTTTCCCAATGGCCTTCAAATATCTGTTGATACGATGGGAGGCATTGATATATTGCTTCCTCTCATCCATACCCGGCCTGACGATGATGGGAAGAAGGTACGGGGACTCGGAAACATTGTAACGGCTCACGATCTCCTGCATGCACGGCTCCCATTTTACAAAAAGTTGTTGACCGGTTTTCTTCCGCCGGTACGTGAGGATACCGTTAGCAAGATCCTTCTTCCTTAAGAATGCCATATCGACCATGGACATCCCCCTCGTATAAAAACTGAAAAGCAGCATGTCCCTCGCAAATCTTTTGGCCGGATGCAGTGACAGGTCCAACGTCCTGAGCTGTTTTATCACACGCAGGGGGACGGCCCGTTTCGTTGTCCTCTCGACTCCCGTATAGACATGTTTGAAGGGAAAGCACTGGGTGACGAGTCCCTTCTCCACGGCACGGTTGTAGGTGGCACGCAAAATACGCATGTAAAAGGATATCGTGTTCATGGAGATTTCTTTAGACCTCAGCCATACCTCGTATGCGGTCATCAGGTCGGAATCCATATCTCCTAATGGTACGTCCTTTCCATCCATGAACCGTATGAAACTGTTGAGCGTGGACGTATAGGTCTCAACGGTACGTACCTTTCCCATACGTCTCAGGCCGTTTATAACCTCCCGCATAAAAACGAGAAAGAAAAGCCCGCAATGCTCGCCGTGAAAGGCGGAGGTTACGTCATCGGCAGTGAAAGCGCCTCCCTTCCGTCCCAGGGCCGTGATGACATTCTCTAGCCGGTCGGTATCCTCCGCTATTCTTTTATCCAATAGCAATAGATATTGTCGCCTGTCCTCATCGGATGGCGTGATGACAATCCGGGAATGCCGCTTGCTCCACTCGGCTGGAAACAACTTGTAGGAAGTGTTGATCTGCCTTGCTACACGTCCGTGAATCACTTGATAATAAACCGTGCCCTCTCTGCCGTCCACGGAGGAGGGTCTGAACTTGACTTTTACTGTAGCCATAAACTCTCTGATTTAAAATTTTACAGGATGCAAAATTATCAGATACAATCACTTGCCTGATTACGCAAAATATTGTATTTCAGAGAATAAGAATCTTGTAATGACTAAATATAAAAAAAGGGGAATGTAATGCTGCTTTTTGCCGGAAGGAAAATGCTTTACTCAGTGGATAAGGGGAGGCGTGAAATCAGCCTTCCTTCGTTTATAGCTGGTTTTGAGATGTTTATGCGGCAGGAAACACTTGCTTTTATCGCTGGCTAAATGTATATTTGCAGCGTTAAAATCGTTCTTTGATTAATGCAAAAGAAAACTGAATATAGTAATTCGCTCGTTTCTAAATCGTTACCTATAAATAGAACAGTGTATTTTAAATAGCTGTTTATCAGTTAGATATAAATTTTACTATGTTTCGCCACATGCGTGGTCAGATTCTTCTTTATACCGCAGAAATCGGCTATTTCCTTGAGGTAGCTGTTCATTTTCTGGTTACACATGACAGGCAGGCAGCATCCTTTCTTTATGCAGGCCGGATGTTCCCTGTATTTTTCCAATATGGCCAAAGGAACGGGCAATAGCGGAATGTTGCTGATAGAAGACGCTTTTCTGCGGCGCTCCAGCTTGACCCTTCCCTTCCTTATCCACCAGTCCCCGAGATTGTCCTGCACCAGATGCTCATTGTTCAGACTGGCTACATCGGAAAACGCGAGACCGGTGAAGCATGCGAAGACAAAAATGTCCCTGACCAGCTCGAGCCGTGGGATGGTGAATTTCTTTTTCATGACGGCCTGTAATTCGTCATAAGTCAGGAATACCGGATCGGTTTCGTCCTGCTCCATCTTGTAACCATAAAAAGGATTCTTACGCATCCATTCCTTTGCCAATGCCATATTGGTGAATTTCTTGAAACATTTCATGTAGCGGACTATCGTGTTCCGACACAGTCTTCCTTCCGTTTTCAGGTAAATGTCAAACGCATGGATAAACTCCGGTGTCAGCTCATGGAAAGTGACCTCCTCCTTACCGTAATAAGAGGGGATGAACTGCTGCAATTTCTTCACCACGTTCTTGTACCGATTAATCGTGACGGGAGAGTAGTCTATCCCTGCTAGTGTTTCCATTTCCTTGATGCCTTCCATCATGGTACCGAGCAGCGTACGCATTTCGGTGTCTTTCCCGAAAACACGTTTCAGGATCAGTTTCGGGGTAATCAGGGCCTGTTCCAATACCAGTTCCTTGTGTTTCTCGAGGGCACGTGCGTGTAATTCCGCAATATAGGTATTCAACGCAACGGATGCCCTATCCCTGCCCTTACTGCATCCTTTGGCCGCATTCCATAGGTTCAGAGGCACGCTTCTTTGGATACGGGCATCGTCGTAGTTCCCGTTGATGGTTATCCGCATCAGTACGGGGGCCTCGCCGTTTTTCAACAATTTCGTTTTGAGCACGAAAAAAAGAATGTTCATTGTTCCTTGTTTCATCACTTTTGTTTCTTTAGAGGTGTTACATCCAATTGTTTCGTCAAAACCGGATGGCATGAGATAGTGAAACGAAGTGTTAAATTCGGTGGCTTTTTTTTAAGGCTTTAGGAAAAGCCATAGAAAAGCCATAAAAATCCAATTTTTCTCAAGTTCGAATTGCCTTTTGTATCCCGGGTTCGATTCCTTTTTTTTATTCCGATGGGAAATATCGAATTTTTAAATTTTTTCACATTTTTAACTCCATCCGGTCATGTGTGCAAAATTACTTTTTCACACCGGAGATTGAAATTGTCAAACAGTTGAAAAACAATGAAGTATGGTGCATATTTATGGCTTTTTCAAAAGCCTTAAAAAAAGCCACTGAATTGGCGAAATCCAACTTCACAAATATGTAGTGAAATGCGTAGCGAGGGTAAAAAAAGAACCCTTGAACTATCTCTAATTCAAGGGTTTTCTAAAATTGAAAAGCTTTTTGGTGGTGCCACCAGAACCACCTTTTAATTAATCTTATTTTCTTTTACTTTATCATATTTTACTCATATATCTAATATTCAATCATATATCCAATTTACACAGCCAAGCAAGATAAAATATAATTAAAATATGCAGTATCAATGTAGCATCAACTGAAAGTTTGTTACATTTGTCATGTAATTGATAAACGTACAAATATCATGAGTAACTATTTTTTACGGACAAAAAAAGAAAAAGGGACGGCAAGCGTCTATCTTCGGGTACAAAAAAGGAATCCTAAGCTGAACATCTTAATTTGTAGCAAGGTTTCCGTAGATATCCAACAATGGGACAAGGTAACGCAAGACGTCGCCAAATGGAATGATTACTGCAAAACACAAGACGGAAGAAAAGTCAAAGAAACACTGGATTCGATTTCTTCGGCAATAGACAATCTCATTTCGCAGGGTATTTATGACAAGGCAAGGATTGATGAAGTGGTTGAGGATGTCGTTTTCAGGGAAGAAAGAGAGCGACAACGCATTCAAGAAGAAGAAGAGCGACAAGAGCAAGAAAGGCTAAGACTAATCAAGGAACAGGAGGAAGAAGCCAGAAAAGCTGATGTCATTCTTTTCTTGGAAAACTTTCTGGAAGGCATAAAAAATGGCAGGATCAAAAACGGAGCGGAAAACTACACCCTCAATACCTGTAAAGTATGGAGCAACTTTCTTGGCATCCTAAAACGTTTTATCCAAATATATCCTTTTACATGGAAAGATATAAACAAGGCTTTGGCCGACCGTTTCGTTTCTTTCATGGAGAAAAACGGCTATATGGTAACATCTATTAATAAATACATTATCTGTTTTAAGGCAATGATTCAAAATGCAATGGACCAGGAACTACATAACAATCTTATTGCATTGAGAGCGTTCAGTAAAAAAAAGATACAGGAAACGGATAAAGCCAAAGAAATCTATCTGACCAAAGCAGAGTTACAAGCACTGTATGAAATGCCGTTGGAAGGATTAAAAGACAAGGTACGCGATGTTTTTCTTGTTGGATGCTATACTTGTCAGCGTTTCAGTGATTATGCCCGTTTAGAAAAGGAAAATTTCACCACGACAGCCAAAGGTACCAAAGTAGTTCGTATCGTTCAGGAAAAGACCGGCAATGATGTCGTGATACCTATTTTGAACGATAACCTACTGCATATAGCGGAAAAATACGGGTATGACATACCAAAAGTTAATGATGTCATATTAAATCGCTATATCAAACAAATATTGAAAGAGCTATCCTCTACCGTTCCATCTTTAGCCAGAAAGGAACGTACTCTCTTGACAATGAAAGAACGTGAAAAGGAAAAACAAGGGCTTGTCTCTTTTGAACGGGATAACAAAGGAAATGTTATCAAACCGCGATACGAATTAGTGAGCAGTCATACGGCAAGACGTAGCGGAATAACGAACCTGTATCTTAGTGGAAATTTTGATACATACCAGATGATGAGCATATCCGGTCACAAAGATGAAAAAACGTTCTATGAGTATATAAAGCTAAGTTCGGATGAGGTGGCAGATAGTATCGCCAAGAAAATGGATGAACGAAAAGAGGCCATAAGTGGCGACGGGTTATTTTAAATTTAAATTTGTATATAAATAGTTCAAGTTATGTCAGATATTAAATTCTACTGCGATAAGATTTATTCATTCATTCGTGGATATGGCGAGGAGTATATCAATCATTTTCAATATCAATATGAGTCAGTACCAGAAGCTACCCAAGAACAGAAGACACCAAAGGTAGAACCTTTTAAAGGTGATATCGTATTGGCGAATGTTGTAGGTGAAGAATGTGCTCGTTTACGGAATGACTGTTTCCGGACTATAAAACAGAATATTTTATTTAACCCCCAAGCTAAAGTTGAATATGCGAAATATATATTAGAGGAGATGTCTGATTTACTGCTAAATCACAAAATTCATGAATTTAGAACATTTTTCGACTTTATTATCCCAGAAGTGTTTGTCCCTATCATAGATTTATTCATAAAGCAAAATGTGAATATATCTCAAGTTCTTATTTCGTGTAGAAAAAATCATGGAGACACCTTCTGTTACTGGCTGGACAAATATATCCCAGAAAAAAAAGAGCAAAAAGTTTCATCCATACCTAGCATAGAAGAACTTTTTGTTCATAAGTATCGACCATATGTCCCAGACTTTATTGAACAGTTAGAAAAAGGGGGAATAATAAAGAACAACATATATATATGTTCTCGAAAGAACTATTTGGCCAGATTACTTCTGTATATGCAAGAAAAAGGATTCATTCAGAGTCAAAAAAAAATTACTCAATGGAAATGTTTTTATGAATATTTTGGAATAAGGGTTGTGGAAAAAAGAGAAGATGGTACAGATAGCAACATAGTAACACGTAGCAACCTTGAGAAAGGACAGGACAAAAACTTCTCAGACCAAGAAATGAAAGATTTTGCTCTTATTTGCTCTATTTTTATTTCCCGAAGGGAATAACGGGAAAAACGGGAATCACGAACTCATGATCTTTGTGCCATAACTTTTAATATTCAAAGATCATGGATAAAAATGTTTTTTTATGGGGTTTAACCCCTCAAGAGTTTCAAAAAATGCTCATCAACGCATTGGAGCAAGTCATTGAACCTTTAAAGCCGGCTAAAGAGAGTAGGTCAATAGAACTACTCACACGCAAGGAGACAGCAAAACTTTTGCGTATATCCTTGCCTACCTTAGCTAAATGGAGCGAACAAGGCATCATCCATGCTATCTCTATGGGAGGACGGATATATTACTCTCTATCTGAAATTCAGAATATTCTGGAAAAGAAAGGAGGCAAGCATGTATGATACTGTAAAGTTTCGCTTAAATTGTTTGGAAGAGGAGATAAGATTTCTCCTCTCCAAATTTGATTCCCAACGAGATACAAATGTTCACGATAAATGCAGGTTCTATCAATTAGATAATTTGGGAATTAATATCTACAATTCATTCATTACCATAGAAGGAAGCCTTGCCAAATTCTATTATGGGAATAACTTACATTTATTGGGAAGAGAAGAGATCAAACAAGTCATAGACTTACTTAGTGACATTTTACAGTTGGATATAAACTCTGCTCATGTTACACGTATAGATATAGCAGCAGATTTTGAGATGTCTCATAATACCAAAGAATATTTGCCATTTTTAGGTAACTATCCACGGCATAAGAGAGATTTATGTAAGGGAACTACACTTTATTATAAATCCAAAAGTCATACTTGTGCCTTTTACGACAAAGGGATGGAGTCACAAGGTAAAGAAGGAGCAGAAAGTTGTTTGTTAAGGTTCGAGAGTAGATGGTTTAAATCCTCATCTAAGCAGTTGGACTGGGAAAACATAACAGGTGAGACTCTATCGACCCCCCATTTTTACCAATATATCATTCAGTTATGGGGAAAGAAATATTTTGATATCGAAAAAAGGAATATCCCGATCAGTAATCCAACCATCCCCATAAATACTCCAAAGAAGGCAATGGAGTATCTGCTCAATGCCTTGTTATACTTACCTTCGTTTTTGCCTCCATCTACAAAGTTCATAGAAGAAACGAAGATGTTTTTAATAGAACAGTTAGATACCCAAAACAGGAGCCGATTTAACAAGAGGCTAAATGAACTCAATGAGAATTTTTCTATAAACGAAAGATCTTCATTGATGGAAGAACTTGATTGTAAGATAAGAGATCGTATCTCATTAGAATTAGGTAATCTCTGATAATAAGGTAAACTTATAATCAAATATTGATATATAGGAGTATGTAAACAATACTATTCTATACATCTCATATCCCCACATAGGAACTATTTTAAGCCATATCTAAGTCATATTGGATAAAGATCCAAGGCAACTCGATACATATGCTTAAAACAGCCCGAAACAAGGGAAAATCCAATGTCGGTATATGGAGATCGGTTCTAATGTTGCAGGCAAGTAACGGCGGAAGAGGCAGCAGGAGCACCCAGCCATAGAGGGAACAGGCGGTCGGCGAAGGCTGCCCCCTCTGGGTGCCGGGACTGCCTGTTTCTTTCTGGAACGCATGTCGGCTGTTAACGGTACCAGGCAAGAGCATACTTTCATTGTTTGATCATCTTGCATATAACCAAAAGTCAATCCAAAGAGCCAAGCTATTGCAGAACTGTTTTAGCTTGTATTTGCAGGATGTTTGTTTATTTGGGCTTTTGGAATACGATCAGGAGAAAATTTGTTGTTATTGGTACCCCTTTGTCCCGTTTCGAACATAAAAAATCCAGCCAAAAGCCCGTAGATATCGCTTACAGAAGGGACAAAACCGGCATTCTTTGCCTGTTTTTGTTACCAGTCAAAAATGTTTTTATTTTTCCCTTATTTTTACGCTCTTGTATAGAGAAAAAACGACTTTTCGTGCAAATAACAGGGGGAAGTAACCCCAAAAACGGGTAATGAACGGGGGGTGGTTCATGAAAGGTAGGTATATACGGACCTTACATATCCCAAAATACTTACCCAATATCCAGACTATCGTATCTAAATGCAGATAGAAGCATTATAAAGCTATTTCTTACGCCAGAGAAGAAAGGTACCACCAAAGAGACAAATATCGTCAGAAGCAATTAAAATGATAAAATATAAGGTTTTGCATTGCACAGATAATATTAATGCTTTACCTTTGCAGCGTATTGGAAATAACGTAGAAGCGTTTCGATATTATCTTGTTCTGAAATCTCGACAATTTCAACTAACCAAGATAGTAGCAAAATGGCTTCCTGCGCTTATGTTGTTATATATCTGCCTGTAAACAGGCGGACTATATACGTGCATAAAGCGTGGGATCATTTTCTATTATTGGTTAGTGGGCAGTCGAGAGCCTCAGAACAGTAGTAGACGATGGTTCCCACGCCTTTTTGTTAATCTTTAAATTGTGATAGTGGAATTTGGAATAGTTCGAATTTATCTACAATCAACAGATAAGATTGATGTAAGCAAGGAACTTCTTATACAAGAAAATAAAGTTCAAAATTTGAGGTGATCAATATAAATGAGGCTATCATTATGTTAAAACAGGGAGACAAAATAAGAATATTGACAAGGGGGGAAGCTACTATTCTTGAAGAGTTGGGTTCTGGGGGACAAGGTACTGTTTATAAGGTATGTTATGGTGAAAAAGAATATGCATTGAAATGGTATCATAAACCAAGCAAACCAAAGTTTTATGAGAATCTGAAATGTAACATAGAAAAAGGTTCTCCAGCCTCCTGCTTTTTATGGCCTTTGTTTATAACAGAAAAGGATGAGAAGGGACGTTTTGGTTATTTAATGGAGTTACGTGATCCGTCCTATAAAGAATTTAGTGATTTCTTATTAGCCAAAGAACATTTCAGTACAGTGTCAGCTATGGTAGAGGCTGCTATTAAGATATGTGTTAGTTTTCGCCAACTACATAATAAAGGCTATAGTTATCAGGATTTGAATGACGGCAACTTTTTTATTAATCCCATTACAGGTGATGTACTGATCTGCGACAACGATAACATTGCCCCTTCAGGTGAAAATATGGGCGTATTGGGTAAATGTCGATATATGGCACCAGAAATCATAACTCGTAAGAAATCTTGCCCTGACACCCAATCTGATCGTTTCTCATTGGCAGTTATCCTATTTCTACTTTTTTTCAATAATCATCCATTGGAAGGTGAACGGATTAGCCGTTGCCCCTGTATGACAGAAAAAAATGAGAGACTATTTTATGGGGATGATCCCGTGTTTATCTATGATTTGCAGAAGCAAAATAACCGTCCGGTTGAGGGTATTCATGTAAACGTCATACAGCTTTGGCCTTTATTTCCGAAATATGTACGTGATATGTTTATCGACCAGTTTAGTGAAAAGGTGATGCATGAACCGGGACGCCGGATTACGGAAAAAGAGTGGTTAGAAAAAGTACTACTACGTATGCGTCATGAATTGGTAAAATGTCCTGCTTGTGGTAACGAGATCTTTTTGGATATAGAACAAAATAATTTTGTCTGTAGCGATTGTCAATATAAAATACAACAACGTATGCCAATAATTCAATCAGGTTCGTATAGGGTAGCTGCCGATCGCGACAAAAAGGTCTATCAATATATAACAAACAGTTACAAACAATTATTGAATACTTGCACAGGTATTATCGTGGAAAGCAAAAAAACATCGGGATTATTCGGCTTGCGCAATCTAACACAAGAAACTTGGATCCTGACGATGAAAAACGGAAAGACTCGACCTATTGAACCAGGAGAGACAGTCCCTCTTTTGATAGGTAATGAAATCGCTTTTGGAAACGGGAGCAAAGCAACCATTTTATAAACTTCAAAAAACAGAAACACCATGAATACAGAAAGAGTTAAAATAGCTCGCAAGACAATGGTCTTGTTTTTCTTAGTAGACACTTCAGGCAGCATGCTTGGCGATAAGATTGGTTCGTTGAATGATGCCATCCGTGAAACTGTGCCTGATCTGAAAGATCTTTCATCTGACAATCCAGATGCAGCCATAAAGATAGCAGCTCTCCAATTCAACACTATTGTTCGTTGGCTATATCCACAGCCAATTAATTCTGAAGATTTTGTATGGAACGATTTACAAGCAGGAGGTTTAACTTGTTTGGGGGGTGCTTTAAACGAACTGAACACTAAACTGTCCAAAACGGCATTTTTGCAAGAGGTTGCCGGTTCGTATGCTCCAGTTATCATTTTGCTATCTGATGGTGAACCTACAGATGATTATAAAGATGGATTGAACGCGATCAAACAAAACAACTGGTTCAAACACGCTATTAAAATAGCCATTGCTATCGGTAACGATGCCGACAAGAACGTATTAAGCGAATTTACAGGAAACAGTGAAGCAGTTATTGAAGTACACAACAAAGCTGCTTTAAAAGCCATTATCAAGTTTGTCAGTGTCACTTCATCACAGGTAAACAGCAAGAGTAGTGGTGTAGAAGATACCAGCAAACAAGATAAAATAATCAGTCAAGTGAGTGACTATGTCAATACGGAAAATATCGAAGATGTAGATTTGGATGAGTTCAATTGATATAAATAAAGAACAGTGGAAGGCATTCCATTGTTCTCACCAAGGAGCTTCGCACAAAAAGATTGGTAAAGTATGTCAAGATGCTGCATTTTCTAGTGATGGGAACAGATATGCTTTAGCTATTGTCTGTGACGGACATGGTAGTACTAATTATTTTCGTAGCGACAAAGGAGCTAAACTGGCTCAAAAAGCGGTACAGAACACTTTGAGAGAATTTATGGGCTATTTCCTATCTCTCGAAGCAATTGAATTAGAACAACAGCTTATACAACAGCCAGATAAGTTTATGCGCCAATTAGTTACCAATATTGTCTACAACTGGCGTAAAGCAGTCAAAAAAGATTTTTGCAGGCACCCCTTTCGAAAGGAAGAGTTAGCACAGGTTGATGCGAAACATAGGACACGATATGAAACAGAATCAGAAACTTATTTCGTGAAAGCATACGGCACAACATTAATTGCTGTTATCATCTTTCCCAATCACTTCTGGTTCGGATTACATATTGGTGACGGTAAATGTGTAGCTTGTTATGAAGATGGTTCTTGGGGACAACCTATTCCTTGGGACGAGGCTTGTTTCTTGAATGTCACAACTTCACTTTGTGATGAAAAAGCAATTGAAGAATTTCGGTATTGTCTGCATACTGATCGTTTCCCTGTTGCACTTTTTGTAGGAAGTGACGGTGTTGATGATAGTTTTCTTTCCAATGATGATCTATATGTTTTCTATCAAGAGTTATATCAGACATTTCAAGAAAAAGGGAGAGAACAAGCGCGTAAAGAAATCGACTGCTACCTTCCTATATTATCCGAAAAAGGAAGTGGAGATGATATTTCGATAAGTGGAATAATAAAAAACATAAAATCATGAAAATACCAGGTGTAACGTTTTCTTGGAAGAGAGCTTTAGGTATAACCAAAGTAAAACAAAAAATAGCAAAAGAGACTGGCATTCCCCTAACAAAGCAAGGAATAGAAAGAAAAATAGGTGCAATTGTTCTGAAAACTATTAGAAGAAAAATAGAATGAAGTGTTTTAAATGTGGTGGAGAATTTGTTCCCCCTAAAAATAAAACTGTTACATTAAAAGAATGTCCGTTTTGTCACACGCCAATATTCAATGACGAAGTTGTGAGAGGGTTATATGATTTCGCGGACTTTCTACAATATATAGTTTCTATTTATGGCAAAGAAATCTATAAAGATAAATATAAGTTGGCCAATTTAATAGCTGATCTCTATGTGGGTGAAGAAAAGATAAAACGTGTCTATCGGCGAGCTGTGTTGGAAGATGCGGTTTCTTCACGAATTTATAATATCTCTTTAAAATCATCAGAAGAAAGAAGGTTGTTTTATCACCAACTTATAACAAGTTTCATAGATGAAAATTTTTACGAACAAGATTTTGGGAAACAGGTAATAGATTGTTTTGCCCAAGGCATATCACTTGATTTAAAACGTGAAATTGATAAATTAATAGAAAAAGCAGAATCAGGAGATGTTGAAGCTCAAGTAAAATTGGGAACACGTTATTATGATGGCCAAGATGCCAATCAAAATTATAAAGAGGCCGTAAAATGGCTTCATAAAGCTGCGGAACAAGGGAATGCAGACGCTCAATACAGGTTGGCAGTTTGTTATGAATATGGCCGTGGAGTAGTTGTAGATTATAAGCAAGCTGCAACATGGTACCAAAAAGCTGCCAAACAGGGGAACGCAGAGGCTCAAAATAATTTGGGAGATTATTATTATTTCGGCCGTGGATTAGATAAAAATTATAAGCAAGCTACGGTATGGTATCGAATGTCTGCTAAACAGGGACATGCGAGTGCTCAAAATAATTTAGGAGATTGTTATTACTTCGGCCGTGGATTAGACCAAAATTATAAGCAAGCTGCGGTATGGTATCGAAAAGCTGCCGAGCAGGAAAATGCGAATGCCCAAAACAGTTTGGGGATTTGTTATTATTATGGTCGTGGATTAACTAAGGATTATAATAAAGCAGTGAATTGGTATCGAAAATCAGCGGAAAAAGGGAATAGAGGCGCTCAAAACAATTTGGGACTTTGTTATGAATATGGTCATGGATTAGTTCAGGATTATGAAAAAGCAGTGGAATGGTACCGAAAGTCTGCTGAACAAGGAAGTGCAATTGCTCAAAATAATCTAGGAAATTGTTATTACAATCGGGGATTAGCCAAAGATGATAAAAAAGCAGTGGAATGGTATGGGAAGTCCGCAAACCAAGGAAATGCAAGTGCCCAAAATAATCTAGGGAATTGCTATTTCTATGGTCGTGGATTAGTCAAGGATTATAAACAAGCAGCAGAATGGTATCATAAATCGGCCAAACAAGGAAATTCGAGTGCTCAATATAATTTAGGACGTTGCTGCTATTATGGTCACGGAACGGTTCAAAACTACGAATCAGCAGTATCGCTCTTCCACAAAGCAGCACTACAAGGAGATGTTGCAGCTCAGAGAGCTTTAGCAATTTGTCACGAAAAAGGGCAAGGTATAGCTCAACATTATGGAATGGCAGCAAAATGGTATAGGGCAGCAGCAGAACAGGGAGATACGACAGCCCAAAATAAATTAGGATATTATTATGAAATTGGACAAGGTGTAACACAAAGTTACGAAAATGCAGCCAAGTGGTATCAAGAAGCTGCTAAACATAACAACATAGAAGCTCAGTATAAATTAGGGAGTTGTTTTCAACATGGATTAGGAGTGACCCAAGACTATGCAAAAGCTGTAATATGGTATCTTAAAGCTGCTCAGCAAGGAGATATGAATGCTCAATGTAATTTAGCTTATTGTTATAAAAACGGCAAAGGCGTTAAACAAAATAGCAAAGAAGCCGTTAAATGGTATCAAGCAGCAGCAGTGCAAAATCTTGTAATGGCTCAATATAATTTAGGAGTTTGTTATGAACAAGGAGAAGGAATTGATAAGGATATTTCAAAAGCTATAGAGTGGTATCAAAAAGCAACAGAACAAGGGAATCTGCTCGCTAAAAAGAGATTAGAAGTACTTTCACAAAAATAATATATCAAAATAGTGCTTATGAAATGCTTACAGTGTGAAGGTGAATGGCTTCCCCCAACAAATGTATCTATATCGTTAGATAACTGCCCTTTTTGTGGGATCCCAATATTGAATATAGAGAAGGCAAAAAGCTATACTTCACTTTCAAATTTCTTGCAATATATAGTTTCATTATATGGACCTGAAATCTATAATAATAAGCAGAATTTGAATGGTATCATTGCAGATCTATATACAGGAGAAAAAAGATTTAAGCGAATTTATCATCGTGCTATTATGGATAGCAACTTATCTCAATATGTTTTTAAATTATCCAAGAAGGATTTAAATGAATATGAGATATATTATAATTATATTGTTTTTAAATTCTTTGAAGATAACTACATTCAATCTGCAATTGGTCTGCAAATCATTGATGAATTTATATTAGGCTTAAATTTAGATATAAAAAAGCCATCCATATTAGAAGATGATAAAAATGTAAATTATTGGATCGATGAATTTGGGGCTAAATATAGTAAAGATAAGAAAACTTTGATAAAAGGGGTGAATATTGCATTTTATACGATAAAAGAGACTACCATATCTATTGCACAAAATGCATTCACAGACTGCTTTGAACTTGTTGAAATTGTTATTCCTAATTCAGTAATCAGAATCGGAGAAGAAGCTTTTTCTTATTGTAAAAACCTAGAAAGAATAAAAATACCAAATTCAGTAACTTATATTGGAGATGCAGCTTTTGATTCTTGCGAAAGTTTGACCGGTATAAAACTTCCAGATTCTGTAATTCATATAGGTATATGGACTTTTGCCTGTTGCAAGAACATAGTAGATGTACGTTTGTCAAAGTCAATAACCATATTGGGAGAAGGTACTTTTGCATACTGCGAAAAATTACATCATGTAAAAATCCCTAAATCAGTAACAGTTATTCATAGAAATGCCTTTAAAAATACGAATATACAGATTGATTGTTAAATTATGGGAAAGTTGTTTGAGAACAACATTACAGTAGTATTTATTTAGCTCATCATAAATTAGACATAATATCGTTTTTATTTAAATTGATTAATTATAAAAATATGACAAGATTTTTTTTGTATTAGTTGTATTACTAATATCATGCAACTCTAAAAATGATCAGACAAATCGCAAACTTACTGTATTAATGGATTCTCTGTACGAATATGTCAACGAAGATTCATTACCATCATCGAAAATTGAAAATGATATAAAATGGATGAATAAATACCGCAATCAATTATGCAGTTATTACAATACTTATAAGTTAGGATCAGATACAATATCTCCTTATGCCAAAGCTGAGGCAGTAATTGAAGCAAGTCGAAAATTATGGGAGTTGGATTCAGATGAATCAACTTATGCTGGCATGATTTTAAATAATCACGTTGAATATAAGAGGCAACTCTTTCTGCAATATAATGAATATACACAACTATTGGAACTATGTGAGACAGACGAACAAAAAAGCTTGCTAAAGAATGAATTTGAAGCATGGCTTGAATTGGAAACTCTAATATACAGAATTTATCGTGACTACGTTTGTTTAGACAGGTGGGGTGGTACTATAATTGGTCCCAAGGTATCAATAGGACCGGCTCAAATATTGGAATCACATGTTTTATTGTATCGAAATGATAGAGGCATATTAAACTGTGACTTTTATGAGGATAACGGTGTCTTTATAGAATGTGCTAGAGATTTGTTACTTAATTGTTGTTATTTAGCACTAAAGGAATATACTCATGAAGGTAAGATAAGAGAAGAAGAATACAAACAGTTGATAACAACAACAAAACAGAGTCTTTCTATACTTCCAAAAACACTTGACAACTGGATTAAAGTACGCAAATTATGGACTGACAATGTGTGTACAGACGGATCTAGGGGTATTTTGGGAAGAAATACCAGTGAAGTAATTATTCGGTTGTCGAATATTATCAGTCATTCTATAGACTAATACTGTACCTACCAACATACAAAATATTGAAATATAAAGGGTATAAGTAAGAACTTGGAATATAAATATCATGAATGACAGAAAACAAGACATCATTTTATGGATAGTCGAAGTATAAGAAAGATTACAGAAACAGATTTCCCTAAATTTATAATTGTAGAATATGAAAAAGTTAGTTCAGTGGATTATTATATTGATTTGTTGGTTCACCTTATCACCACTTTTTTATTACTTGGCTAAGAAATGGAAGTTATTAAGAACCTTATGGAGAGCGATATTACTGTTGATCTCGCCTCTATTTTGGTTTTTATATGCAATTCTTTTTATAATGTCGATATACTTGGCCGATGATATGCAACATCGTTTTCAATTTATGGATCATGAAGAAATAGCTGAAATAACAAAATCTCCATTTCCCTCTTATATGATTTTGTATCACCATTCGGGATCCGGTAGCTTTTTGGGAGATCATACAGACAAAAAAAGTTTTATGTTCTTTCGTCTTCCCTCTGATTCTTTTTATCATGCTATAGATAGCCTAACACTTATAAAGGATTCGGGATGGAGTAAAGATGCTAATAACAAATACACGTATCAGATGGTCTGGGATGCTAAAGATTCTCCAAATGGAGACGATTTATTTTTGACAATTGAGATAGAAAAAGGAAGCAGATTGGGACATATGAGATTCGGTTCCTGGTAAAGTTGATAGAGGAACGTATAGTTACTGTCATCCCAACCACCTCAGCAGAGAATCCCTTAAAAAGGGGATTATTGTATTATCAGCTTTTATATCTGCAATTGTAGGAATAGCGTACTCTTATCATACTTACGAGGAAATAGACTGGTTAGGTGTTATTCTATCAGTGGTAATGTTTACCCCTATTTGGATTTTGATAATACAATCCTTGACAAAAAAGTAGGAATAAATAATATATACAAATTATTTAATTACAAGTTAGCAATATGGAATTTATGAAATTTTTTTATCGGCACAAGAAAGCAACTGCTAAAGACAATGTTTTAGATGGAGTAATTCAAAGTATAAACAAGTTGGTATTCCCCAGAGGGATAAAACAACTTGAAAAAGAAACCCAATTATTACAAACTTTATTGGATGGAAGATATTCTTTTGAGGATGTAGAGAATACATTTCTATATATATCCGCTATTTGATAATAATCGTATAAATATACTATTTTATGAAAAATAAGAAGAATGTAAAAATCGTTTTTGCCTTAATAGGAATTACGCTTTCTGTATTTGCTTATTACATATATACGGAAAAGCAAATAGTACAATCATACAATCATGCGTTTTATAAATGTTTTTTTTGCAATTTAAGAGTAGTAGAAGATATTGAAATCATATATATTATTGAAGGATAAAAATGAGTACTAGTAAAAGATATACATGTCTTGCTATATTGTTTGTGATTATATTATTAGAATATATTGACAATCTAAACAATCGATATAGATTTAGAGACCATCATACAATAGGACGGATCACAGGAACTTCATTTCCTGCATTTATTGTTCGTGAATATAAAGAAGGAAAGAGAAGTTTTACAGGAGATCATACAGATATACTTCTAATTGAATTTAGGGAAATACCTTCTGATGTATTTTATAAATCATTAGACAGTTTGATTAATGAATCTAATTCAGGATGGTCAGTATCAGAGAATCAATACTCTTATTCTATTGTATGGGGTAATGGATTTCCTGCCCCAAAAGGAGAAAATGATGAGGATGATGGTTTTATTAATATAACTCTGGAAAAAGGGAAAAAGCTGGCTAAAATCAGTTACGGTAGTTGGTAGACAGGGACGTGTCACTGTAAAATAAAACCTGTAAGGGTGTTTTTGACAATTGGTTTACGTCAGAAACATATGAAAAATTAGTTTAATGAATCATGGCATTAGTTAGTAGATAAAATCTTATTGTAACATTTTTATTATCCAACAAAATTGTTACCATAATGTCCATATTTAACGCTATTTCGATAAAAAACGTAGATGTATATTTTTATGAAATACCTTGTTATTACCATCCTTCGTGTGCATGACACATTTTTTTACAGTTTTGTAAGAAGAATAGAATTTATTCTACTAGGTTCTTCCCATTAAATATTGTTTTAGTGAGGGGGAGATTGTGGGAGGTGATATATTGCATCTTTCTTATATATATTTAAATCGAGTATTATAACATCTGTATTTATTAAAATTTGATTGATGCAATTATCTATATTTTTGAGATAAAAAACAGTAAATATGATTTTGCTTCGTAAAAGATAATTATGCTGTAAAGTCTTTTCAGTTAATATATTACACAAATGCAACCAAAGTTTTATTTTAAATACAAAAAGCTAATTAAATATGTGTTAGGGCTATTGCTTATAGGTTTAACCTTCTTTGTTACTATATCTTTAGAAAAATCTGTTATAATAGACGTTTCAAAAGTAGGAACGTTGAATTCTCTATTAAGTAAATACAGAAAAGAGAATATTGATTCTTTAGTTGTAACAGGTAAGATCAATGAAATGGATATGATTACTATTCAGTCTACTCAGATAGATACGAACAAAATCATCTCACAAGAAAAAAAGCAGAAAGCCTATATTGCACAAGAATTTAAGGATTTAAATTTTCCTCGTATATACATTAAATACAAACAACCTGTAAACGGCTATACGGTAAAAGTGCTATGGATGCCTTATACATATAACGGAAAAACATGTGAAGCAGGAAAGGCAGTTCTATATTTTGAAAGTGAGGATAATCATTTTTATATTCAAACTAGATCTTATAGTGATACAGCTGTTTATTCACATACTAATTTAAAAGATGGTGATATTTTGTTTTGGGATTACACTCCTAAGAAGAAAGATGAAATTCTTTCTGAATATTCACCTTTCTTTTTTTCAGATGTAGACTTTGACGGAGAAGATGAACTTCTAATCAATGAACATAGAGGAGGTAGCAGAGGTACTAATTCTTATGAGGTTTATAAAATACACCCTTATTATGCTGAAATTATAAAGGATGCACCTTTTGCTAATTTAGAGAATGGCAACACAGAGTTTGATTTAAAAAATAAAACGATAACAAGTAGTTTCTCAGACAGTGCTTTTGAATCTGTTACATATATCTATAAAGCAATTAAGCAAGAAAAAATTGAGTATGGTGATCCTGAACCATGCTATAAATTCGAATTAGTAAAAGTAGAGTTTTATTATCGACACACAGAATGTAATGAGTATAAAGTCTATATCAAAGATGGATATAAGTACAAATTAATAAAAGATGAAATAATACCAATTAATCAAAAGGACAACTATCCCAAAAAGAGACAATAAAAGTATTGAGAACAAGTATTTCGAGTTGTAGCCAGAATCAAAGTATGTATATCATAGAACAAATACAAGATGCCATTTATTTTCTCTCATTGGGAATTGTAGGATTTGTCATAGTCAGCTTGGGACTTATGCTTCTTATCCTCATCCTAGCTTCTTATCTACTAAGTTTTGAGATAATAGTAACGAATGAGGACTTTATAAGAACTTTAGTCATAAAACTAATAGCTTGGGGATGGACATTGTTTGATTGGCTTTGGATTCTATTAAAAGCGATTATGAGATCCAGGGTATTGTTGGCTATAGTGTTCTTTGGTTATGTTGCATATATCATTATTTATGGTTAGAATTTGTGCTGATATAAATCATTTGCTTCATAACGCAAAAATGTATATATTTGTACATCCTCATGGCTCATGAGGTTTATCAATTACGAATAAGGCCTTATTTCCGGGATCGGATAATAAGGCCTTTATTTTGTGAAGTATCAAAGTAGTATCAATTTCCAATAGCCGAGATAAAGTAAAAATGCTAACCGCTTCATTATCAGCGATTAGCATTTCCATCAAGTGGTGCCACCAGGAATCGAACCGGGGACACAAGGATTTTCAGTCCTTTGCTCTACCAACTGAGCTATGGCACCGTTGTTTTGTTTAACGGGTGCAAAGATATGAATCTTTTTTGAGTCTTGCAATAGGCAGAGCTACTTTTTACTGATTTTTATTCTTCCAAAGAATTCCAGCCTTGTGCTTTTAGTTCGACTTCGCCTCCATCACGACCTACCAAGTAGTTACCGAGATCGGGTTTTGTAATATGACCGATTACTTTAACACCTTTCATTTCAGATACTTTATCATGATCAGTGAGAGGAACAGTGAAAAGTAATTCATAGTCTTCACCACCATTTAAAGCTGCAGTTACCAAATTCATATTAAATTGTTCAGCCATTGCAGCCGTCTGATAATCGATAGGAATTCTATCTTCATATACGCGACATCCGACATTACTTTCTTTTGAAATATGCAAAAGTTCGGAAGACAGACCGTCTGATATGTCCATCATTGCTGTAGGGATAATCCCCGCATGACGAAGCATCTCTATAATATCTTTACGAGCTTCCGGCTTCAATTGACGTTCCAACAGATATTCTTTGCCTGTAAAATCCGGTGTGAAATCTTTTTCACCTTTAAATATCCTTTTTTCGCGTTCTAATAATTGCAATCCCATATAAGCAGCTCCTAAATCCCCGGAAACACATATCAAATCCGTTTCTTGAGCTCCACTGCGAAGAACAACTTTGTCTCTTTCTCCTTCCCCAATACAAGTGATACTGATGCAAAGCCCTGTTAAAGAAGCAGAAGTGTCTCCTCCGACAATATCGACTCCATACACATCACAGGCCAACTTTAGCCCAGCATAAAAATCTTCTACATCCTCAACAGAAAAACGTTTGGAAATACCAAGTGATACAGTGATCTGCTTAGGCTGGCCGTTCATGGCATAAATATCGGAGAAATTTACAACAGCCGATTTATATCCGAGATGTTTTAAAGGTACATAAGTCAAGTCGAAATGAATACCTTCCAATAATAGATCGGTGGTGACAAGCACTTGTCTATCCTCATAGGAGAGGATTGCCGCATCATCGCCTACGCCCTTTATCGTACTATTATTCTTTATTTCAATCCTGTCAGTTAGGTGGCGAATCAAACCGAATTCGCCTAATGTTGATATTTCTGTCCTGTTACTCATATTTGTTTTGTAATATATTATTTTTGGGAAATGTGATAATATGTTTTTTTATTGTCTCATTAAAACTCTGCTCATTGTAAAACCTGATTACAATCGGTAGATAATATAAATATTTCTTCCAACTTTCCGGAACAAGAGGACTGTTTTTTAAACGTGCTGCATCTTTTTCTGTTACTAAAATCAATTTTCCAGGTGAAGTCATCTTTTCGAATATCACATCCAATTTCTTGAAATCTGACTTGCTAAACGTATGATGATCAGGAAAAACGACCGGCAACACTTTATTTGAATACTTTTCTGCCTCACGAATAAATGGAGTGGGAACTGCAATACCTGATATCAACAATATATCATCTTCTTTTCCAATATTTTTATGGTTTAAGAAACGAGCTTCCGAGGGGAATACAGGTTTGACTTCTCCATAAACGATGCTGGTAAAAAAAAGTAACTGGTGAGCCCGCAACTTCATATTTTCTTCAATAATACGAAAATCGATCGGCTTCATATCTTCGTCGCATTTAGTAACAACCACGATATCTGTTCGGTTTATATTACTTATCGGTTCTCTCAGGTGTCCGGTAGGCATTAGTTTATCATTATAAAATAAACGATGGTAGTCACTCAACACGATCGAAAGGGAAGGGTGCACATATCTATGTTGATATGCATCATCTAACAAAATTACTTCAGGTCTGTCTTTTTCAGGGAGGGATAAAAGATTTTGAATCCCCCGGCGGCGATTAGCGTCGACAGCGACAAGTATATCCGGAAATTTATTTTTCATTTGAAAAGGTTCATCTCCGATCTCCAAACTGGAACTTTCAGAATCAGCAAGAATAAACCCCGATGTTTTTCTTTTGTACCCTCGGCTTAATACTGCAATGCGATATTTATCTTTCAGTAAACGTATGATATATTCTGTATGGGGAGTTTTACCCGTTCCTCCTACAGATAAGTTTCCTATGCAGATCACAGGAATAGAATATTGTTCGGAATGTAAAATACCCCAATCAAAAAGTCGATTTCGCAACCATATCCCAATTCCATATAAAAAGGAAAGAGGAGCCAGGTAGGAATTAAGTTTTATTTTGTCATTTTTTTGCATGTAACTTCTTATCTGCTGACAAATATAGTTAACTTATCGGTGGCTGTCAGTTTTTTATTTGTTTATTTCAAAAAGAAGATACAATTTGAATCTCTTTGAAAGATAAGTTTGTGTTTATTCTGAAATATTTTCAGGGAGTTTGTGACTATACACATTTATTGTAGAATTAAGTCAATATCCGGATAAGATATCCGTCGTATCTTTGTTGTCTTCTTGATAATCTCTTGTAAATTATATACTTTTGCATTGTCCCAATTAACATGCTATGCCATGAATGTCAAAATAGAAGAAAGCTGGCGAAAACGCCTTCAGGAAGAATTTGATAAGCCATACTTTGAGCAGTTGGTCACATTTGTCAAGAACGAATACAGAAGCGCACATGTGCTTCCTCCCGGACACCAGATCTTCCATATTTTTAATGCCTGTCCATTCGAGAAAGTGAAGGTTGTTATACTTGGACAAGACCCTTATCCCAATCCGGGGCAATATTACGGAGTCTGCTTCTCCGTCCCGCAAGGAGTTCCCATTCCTGGATCACTGGCCAACATATTCAAAGAAATACACCAAGACTTAGGCAAACCGATCCCCACATCCGGCAATCTGGACCGTTGGGTAGAGCAAGGCGTGTTTCCTATGAACTCGGTCCTGACTGTACGGGCTCACGAAACCGGCTCACATCGGAATATGGGATGGGAAACTTTTACAGATGCAGTGATAAAGAAATTGAGCGATGGACGTGAGAATCTGGTATTCATGCTGTGGGGAAGTTATGCAAAAGAGAAGATCTCCCTTATCGACACCCATAAACACTTGGTGCTGACAACCGTGCATCCGTCTCCACGCTCTGCTGACCATGGTTTCTTCGGCTGTAAACACTTCAGCAAGGCGAATACTTTCCTCCAAAGCAAAGGTATTCAAAAGATTGATTGGTAAGAAGTACGAGTTCCGGACATCCGGATGTAGCCATTCCGGACATCCGGATGTAGCCATTCCGGACATCCGGATGTAGCCATTCCGGACA
>ERZ791865.803-NODE-803-length-39235-cov-8.090735_pt1 | contig 39235 bp, 37 predicted proteins | sample MGYA00509942_ERZ791865 | MGnify/ENA primary metagenome ERZ791865 (study PRJEB30046, sample SAMN00792098) | human gut metagenome | study: EMG produced TPA metagenomics assembly of the A metagenome-wide association study of gut microbiota in type 2...
GTACTGGTGCCAGATGTTGACCATGCGATTCAGCTTTTCCTCGCCGGATTCCAGATGGTAGGTGGACAGCAGCTCTTCCCAGTGGGTGCGCAAGGCGGCGCGGGCTGCATCGATCTGTGCATCGGTGGCGTAGCGCTCCATCATGGCATGGGCGCGGGTCTTGTTGATGACGCCCGGCGCAATGAACTTTTCCTCCTGCGGGTTCTCGATGTAGCCCAGACCAAACAGGATACTGCGGCTCTCGCCGGGGGCGAGGGTCAGGTGGATGTGCAACGCACCCACCGGTGCCCAGCCGTGGGCAATGCTGCCGGAGCAGTGTCCGGCGCGGACGGCCTGCGGATCTGCCGGGCCGCCGTATACGCCGCAAAAGGCATCCCGGGTGGTATCAAAGCTGTCTACCGGGCAGTTTGCCCAGAACACGGCGTAGTGGTTGCGGCGCTCGCGGTACTCGGTCTTGTGGTAGATGACGCTGCCCTCTACCTCCACCTCGCCGGTGGAGTAGTTGCGCTGGAAGTTGGAGCTGTCATCCACAGCGTCCCACAGGCAGAACTCCACATAGCTGAAAAGGTCCAGTTCCTTGACGGCGGTGCCGCCGTTGCACACGGTCACCCGGTCCAGCTCACAGGCATCCCCCTTGGGGACGAACAGCTCCTGCCGGGCAGTCACACCGTCCTTTTTGCCCTCCAGAATGGTGTAGCCCAGACCATGGCGGCAGCTGTAACTGTCCAGTGGGGTTTTGGTGGGCTGCCAGCCCGGGTTCCATACGGTGTCGCCGTCCTTGATATAGATCCGGTGGCCGTCCATGTCCAGCGGGGAGTTATTGTAGCGGTAACGGGTCAGGCGGCGCATCCGGGCGTCCCGGTAAAAGCTGTAACCGCCCGCCGTGTTGGAAACCAGACTGAAGAAGTCCTCGCTGCCAAGGTAGTTGATCCAGGGCAGGGGTGTCTGCGGGGTGGTGATGACATATTCTTTATTCTGGTCATCAAAATATCCGAACTTCATAATGCTTCCTCCTTAAAACTGCGCCTTGTCAGGTGGGCAGTGTGTCGATTGCGAAAACGATTAAGGCGCTGCGAAAGAAGCAATCTCATCACGCTAAGCATACCCTATCCCACCCAAAAATGCAAGAGCTTTTTGCAAAAATCTCAACGGAAATTTAAAAATAATCTGCGCAGCCCCGGCGGTTTTCGGCGGCATTCTGCGCTGCGCAAACCGGCGAAACGCGGAACGAAAGACCCGAAACCCATCTTGAAAGTAATATATACATACAGCCTCTGACACCGAAAACCATAACGAAACTGCAACGAAAATTTTTCTGCTTTAATCGAAATGTAACGAAAGTGAATCGAAATGCACAATTTTTACAGGTCAAATTGAAACGAAATGCCAAAAGTGGTGCAGCTGAGCTAAAACTTTTACATTTTCGCTTGATTTTTGGTACAGAATGCGCTATATTGAGATTGCGAAAACGATTAAGGAACTCGCGAGAAACATTCCGCAGCTCCTTTCCTTGGAAGGAGGCCATAAGATGCCGTCCCTGAAGGATCTGGCAAAAGAGTGCGGCGTATCCGTCGCAACTGTCAGTAAGGCGCTGAACGGCCAGCCAGACATCGCACCGGCCACGCGGGAACGCATCCGTGCAGCAGCCCGCCGCATGGGGTACCTGCCCAACGCAGCGGCCCGGGCGCTGAAAACCAACCGTACTTACAACCTTGGCGTTCTGTTTGTAGACGAAAAGCAGAGCGGCCTGACCCACGAGTACTTCTCCGCAGTGCTGGACAGCTTCAAGGTAGAAGCGGAAAAGCGCGGCTATGATATCACCTTCATCAACCACAACATCAGCGGCAAGTCCATGAGCTATCTGGAACATTGCCACTACCGGGGTGTGGACGGCGTGGTGATCGCCTGTGTGAACTTTTATGATCCACAGGTGGTGGAGCTGGTCAACGGCGATGTGCCGGTGGTGACCATCGACCATGTGTTCAACAACCGGATGGCAATCCTTTCAGACAACGTGGTGGGCACAAAGGCTCTGGTACAGCAGGCATGGGCCTGCGGACACCGGCGCATCGCCTTCATCCACGGCGAAAAGACCGCCGTTACCGAGAACCGCTTGGCAGGCTTCTATCAAGCCTGCGAGGAACTGGGGTTGAAGGTGCCGGAGGAGTACGTCCGCTGCGGTGTGTACCACGATGTGGATCGCTGCGCAGAGGAGACTCGGGCGCTGCTGGCACTGCCGCAGCGGCCCACCTGCATCATCTTCCCGGATGACTTTTCCGCACTGGGCGGCTACAACGCCCTGACCGAAGCGGGGTTGAGCATCCCGGAGGACATCTCGGTGATGGGATACGATGGCATCTATCTCTCCCGGGTGGTCAAACCCTCGCTGGTGACCTACCAGCAGAACACAAAATCCCTTGGCAGGCTGGCAGCGGATAAGCTGATCGAGCTGATCGAGCATCCGCGTGTGACCCTGCCGGAGCAGATCCGGGTGTCCGGCAAACTGCTGGACGGCGGCTCCGTCCGCATCCTTTAACAAAGGCCCACAACTCCCGGCGCGGAGTTTTTGAGAATGAATTTTTTAATTGGAAAACCATGAAGGAGGTTTACCCTTATGAAAAAGATCTCTCGTCGTAATTTCCTGCTCGCTTCCGGTGTCGTGACTGTTGGTGCTGCTCTGGCAGCCTGCGGCGGCAGCTCTTCCAGCAGCACTGCTGCTTCCTCTGCGGCTCCCGCATCCTCCGCTGCTGCTTCTGCTCCGGCTGCTGCCGAGGGCAAGGTGCTGAACATCTGGTGCTGGAATGATGAGTTCCAGAGCCGCTTCAACGACTACTATCCCGAGGTCAAGGAGATTGCAGCCGACAAGTCCACCACCACCCTGAAGGACGGCACCACCGTGAAGTGGACCATCAACGCCAACGAGAACAACAACTATCAGAACAAGCTGGACGAGGCTCTGCTGAATCAGGATTCCGCTGCCGATGACGACAAGATCGACATCTTCCTGATCGAGGCTGACTACGCTCTGAAGTATGTGGATTCCGACTACGTTCTGGATGTCAAGAAGGACATCGGCCTGACCGATTCCGATCTGGCTGGCCAGTACCAGTACACCAAGGATATCGTTTCTGTGGACGGCAGCCAGCGCGGCACCACTTGGCAGGCTACCCCGGGTCTGTTCGCATACCGCCGCAGCATTGCCAAGGATGTGCTGGGCACCGATGATCCCGCCGAAGTGCAGACCTACCTGTCCGACTGGGATAAGTTCAACGATGTAGCTGCCAAGGCTGCTGCCAAGGGCTACAAGATGCTGTCCGGCTTTGACGATGCATACCGCACCTTCTCCAACAACGTCTCTGCGCCCTGGGTCACCGGCACCACCGTTACCGTGGACGAGAACCTGATGAAGTGGGTGGACCAGACCAAGGAGTACACCGACAAGGGCTACAACAACAAGTCCAGCCTGTGGGACAGCCAGTGGGCTTCCGATCAGGGCCCCACCGGTAAGGTGTTCGGCTTCTTCTACTCCACTTGGGGCATCAACTTCACCCTGCTGGGCAACTCTCTGGCAACTCCTACCGCTGAGGGCGGCAAGGAAGAGGTTGGCAACGGCATCTACGGCGACTACGCTGTGTGCGAAGGCCCTCAGCCCTACTACTGGGGCGGCACCTGGATCTGCGGCGCAGCCGGCAGCGACAACCTTGAGACCATCAAGGACGTTATGCTGAAGCTGACCTGCGATGAAGCCATCATGAAGCAGATCACCATGGATACGCAGGATTACACCAACAACGAGAAGGCCATGAACGAGATCGCCAGCAGCGATTACAAGTCCGACTTCCTCGGCGGCCAGAACCACATCGCTCTGTTTGCAGAGGCTGCAACCAAGATCGATATGTCCAACGCCGGCCCGTACGATCAGGGCCTGAACGAGAGCTTCCAGAACGCTTTCAAGGATTACTTCACCGGCAACGTGGAGGAGGATGCCGCCAAGGCAAACTTCGAGACCGCCATCAAGGAGAAGTACCCCGAGCTGACCGACGTGGTCTGGCCCGCATAAGCGGTTTTACTCCGAACTGAAAATTGAAGCAAAGGGGCGGGCGGCGTATCTCGCCCGCCCCTTTGGTTTTGCTGTGACCCGGCAGGAGGGAGATCTCATGGGAGAAAAAACAAAGAAGAAAGGGTCGATCAGCTACGCGAAATGGGGCTATATCTTCATTGCACCGTTCTTTATCATCTTCGCGGTATTCCAGCTGATCCCTCTGGCATCCACCATCTATTACAGCTTTTTTGAGTATTACCGCAGCGGTCTGAAGATCATCGGACCCAACTTTGTGGGTCTGAAAAACTACATCACCCTGTTCGCGACCGATCTGCCCAAGTATTTCAGCAACACGCTGATCCTGTGGATCATCGGTTTTATCCCGCAGATCGTCGTCTCGCTGCTGCTGGCGGCATGGTTCACCGACCTGCGACTGAAGCTGAAGGGACAGACCTTCTTCAAGACGGTCATCTATATGCCCAACCTGATCATGGCCTCGGCTTTCGCCATGCTGTTCTTCGCCCTGTTCTCGGATAACGGCCCGGTGAACGCAGTGCTGCTGAGCATGGGCTGGATCAAGACCCCCATCAGCTTCCTGAATACTGTGTGGGGCAACCGTGGTCTGGTGGGCCTGATGAACTTCCTGATGTGGTTCGGCAACACCACCATCATGCTGATGGCAGCCATTATGGGCGTGGACCCCACCCTGTACGAGGCTGCGGAACTAGACGGCTGCACCCCGAACCAGATGTTCTGGAAGATCACCCTGCCCCTGATCCGCCCCATTCTGGTCTATGTGATGATCACCTCCATGATCGGCGGCTTGCAGATGTTCGATGTGCCGCAGATCTTGACCAACGGCAAGGGCGGCCCCGACCGTACCTCCACCACCATGATCATGTACCTGAACAACCACCTGTTCAGCAAGAACTACGGCATGGCCGGTGCAGTATCTGTGGTGCTGTTCCTTGTGTGTGCAGTGCTGTGCGTCGTCGTGTACTTCTCGCTGACCAAGGAAGATGACGGCCTGACCAAGGCGCAGCGCAAGGAACTGAAAGCAGCCAAAAAGGCTGCTGCCAAAGGAGGGAAATAAGTATGGCACATACGCCTAAAAACCAGTCCGAAAAGGCAATCTTGACCGCCCGCCGTGCGTGGTGCTATCTGGTGCTGGTGCTGATCAGCTTTCTGTGCCTGTTCTTCTTCTATGTGCTGATCATCAACTCCACCCGCACCCACTTTGAGATCCAGAAGGGCTTCTCGCTGATGCCGGGCAAGTCCATCATCACAAACTTCCGCAACGTGCTTACGGACGCCAACATCCCTGTGGTAAGCGGCATCCGCAACAGCCTGCTGGTGTCTGCCTGCTCGGCAGCGCTCAGCGTTTACTTCTCGGCTCTGACGGCCTACGGCATCTACGCCTATAACTTCAAATTCAAAAAGGCTGCCTTTGCCCTGATCCTGCTCATCATGACCATGCCCACACAGGTGTCCGCACTGGGCTTTCTGCAGTTGATCTCCAAGATGGGCTTGAAAAACAGCTTCATCCCGCTGATCGTTCCCAGCATTGCAGCACCTACGGTGTTCTTCTTCATGAAGCAGTATCTGGACGCCTCCCTTCCCATGGAGATCGTGGAAGCCGCCCGCATTGACGGCGCAGGCGAGTTTTATACCTTTAATAAGATCGTGCTGCCCATCATGAAGCCGGCTCTGGCTGTGCAGGCCATCTTCTCCTTCGTGGCCAGCTGGAACAACTACTTCATCCCGGCTCTGGTACTGGATACCGCCGACAAAAAGACCCTGCCGATCCTGATCGCTCAGCTGCGCAGCGCAGATTTCCTGAAGTTCGATATGGGCAAGGTGTACATGATGGTGGCCATCGCCATTCTGCCGGTCATCGTCGTCTACCTGCTGCTGTCCAAGTTTATCGTCCGCGGCGTTGCTCTTGGTGGCGTTAAAGGCTAAAATTGCGACCGCCGCCTGCGGCGGAAACAGGGAGCAATTTTTGGCGCAGCGGTCTGCAAGACGCGAGACCCGCCCAAGGGTCGAAGCGGATGCAGGGCACCGCAAGAGGTTTTAAGCGAACAATAACACCTTCATTTCTCTGTTACAGCATAGCAAAGCCCCCGGGGGTCACACCCTCGGGGGCTTTGTGCGTAAGTTGAAGAAAAAACGATTTGGAATGGCTTCCGCTTGCGCTCTAGCCATTTTCAGCGGAAAAATTATTTTATTTTCGGGATTCAGAAACGCCTGCGGGCGTTTCTGAATCCCCTTTTCACGGGAAGAGCCGTGACCGGAAGCGGCAGTTGCATTACCTTTGCGCCCCTTCCGTGAAAAAGTAACTCTGGAAAATCCGCAGATTTTCCAGAGTTACAACTATAAAAATATTCTTTCCGCTATTTATGCGCAGAGCGAACGCGGAGCGCATTCAAAATCGTCCCACGCGGGGGGAGTGTACGGCGGGATTCAGATCAAGATCCCATCGCAATGGTCGATCTCGTGTTGGATGATCTGCGCCGTCCAGCCGGTAAAGGTCTTGATGCGGGGTTTGCCGTCCATGGTCTGGTACTGCACCTTGATGCTCTGGTAGCGCTTTGTTTTCCGCACGCCTTCCAGCGAAAGACAGCCCTCCTCGGCTTCGTACTGGCCGGACTTTTTCAGGATGACCGGGTTGAACAGCACTAAATACCCGTCCTCAGCTTCCACTGCAATGATGCGCTTGAGCACACCGATCATGTTGGCTGCCATGCCCACACAGCCGTCGGCGTGGGCGGTCAGGGTGTCCAGTAAGTCCCGCGCAACGGGCGCATCCTCCGGGGTGGCAGGGGCAGACTTCTGCGCCAAAAACAACGGGTCGTGCATGATAGGCTGGATCATAGTAAAATCTCCTTTATTTTTCTGTACAGCTCAAAAGGATGCCTGCCAGCAGTCCGACGACCGCCGGAAGCACCCAGCCAAAGCCCAGTGCTGCCAGCGGCAGAGCGTTGGCAAGGGCGGAAAGTGCGCCAAGCGGCAGCGCAGCGGCAATGCTCTGCACGGCGGTACAGCCGATACACAGCGGGTAAACTCGGTGGCGCTGTTCCAGCCCGGGCACAAAGGAAAGTACGATCAGCACAATGGCCACCGGGTACAGCGCGTTGAGCACCGGGATGGACAAGCGCAGGATCTCTGCCAGCCCCAGATTTGCGATCAGCATACTGGCAGCGGCAAAAAAGGCGGCAAGAACAGGGTAGGGGATGCGGGGCAGCAGGGTGTGGAAATACTCTCCCACACAGGAGATCAGCCCCACACAGGTGTTGAAGCAGGCCAGCATAAAGATGGCAGCAAGGAGCACCAGCCCCGCCTTACCGAACAGCCGCTCGGCCAGCACGGTCAGCACCTCGGCACCGGTGGCAAGGCCGGGCACGGCGGCACCGGTCAGTGCTCCGGCGTGCCCCAGCATGGTGTAGACCGCCAGCAGCAGCCCGCCCGCCACAAACCCTGCACGGATGGCACTGCGCTGCACGTCCTGCTCCCGGGCAACGCCTTGCGCCCGGATGTTCATGGCAATGACCGCGCCAAAGTTCAGCGCCGCAAGGGCGTCCATGGTCTGGTAGCCGTACAATACGCCCTGTAACACGACCGTGGAACGATACGTCTCGGTGGGCGCAGCGTACTGCGCCGCCAACGGGTGCAGTAGGCAGCCGCCGAACAGGATCAGAATCAGAACCAGCAGGCAGGGGCAGAGCAGCCTGCCCAGCCAGCGGGTGAGCCTGTCCGGGTGCAGCGCCACCAGAAAGGCCGCGCCGAAGAACAGCACGGAGTACCCCAGCTGCAACCCGGCGCTGCTGCCCAGCAGCGGGGTAAGCATGGCAAAGGAGGTGCTTGCGGTGCGCGGAATAGCCAGACACGGCCCGATGGACAGGTAGATCAAGATCATGAACACCTGTGCGAACACCGGATGCACCCGCCCGGCCAGCTTGTCCAGACCGTCTGCCCGCGCCACCGCGATGACCCCTGCGACTGGCAGACCCACGGCACTGATGGCAAGCCCCAGAAAGGCGGGCCAGAAGTTTGTCCCTGCCTTTGCGCCAAGATCGGGCGGGAAGATCAGGTTGCCTGCCCCGAAAAACATGGAAAACAACGTAAAACCGACGAGCAACAGCTTGCGGCCCTTGAGCGCTTGTGTCAATACCGTCCCCCTCTTTCCTGCGCCGGTGCAAAGATGCACCGCATACTGTATCCAGTTTACACTGGATGTAAATTCATGTCAAGCATACAACGGTTGAATGAAAGTATATACATTGAAAGCCGACCCGCCGCAGGTGGTGCACAGGTCATTCCCCTTTGCGGGACGGTATGGTATACTATACCTTATAATAGGCAGTGGAAGAGGGCAGTTTATGAAGCAAAACAAGCAGTTTTTTCGCCGTCTGCTGGCGGTGGCGTTCTGGCTGGCGGTCTGGCAGGCCGCAGCTATGGCCATCGGGCAGGAGGTGTTTTTGGTATCGCCGGTGCAGGCGCTGCGCACTTTGGTTCAACTGCTGCCAAGGGCGGATTTCTGGCAGCGGGTGGGCTTCAGCTCTGGGCGCATTCTGCTGGGCTTTGTGCTGGGCGCAGTGGTCAGCGTAGTGCTGGCGGTATGTGCCGCCCGATGGAGCGCCGCCGATGCACTGCTGGCTCCGGTGATGCAGCTGGTCAAGGCCACGCCGGTGGCAAGCTTTATCATTCTGGCGCTGGTCTGGGTGCGGGGCAGCGCCCTTTCGGTGCTTATCAGCTTTTTGATGGTGCTACCGGTGCTGTACGGCGCGGTGCGCACCGGCATTGCCGGGGCAGACGTGCAGCTGCTGGAAATGGCGGCAGTGTTCCGTCTGCCGCCGGGTCGCCGCCTGCGTGCGGTCTGGCTGCCGGCGGTGCTGCCGGCCTTCCGGCAGGGGTGCAGCGTAGCGCTGGGCATCTGCTGGAAAAGCGGCGTGGCGGCCGAGGTCATCGGCCTGCCCAACGGCAGCATCGGCGATGCGCTGTATCGCGCCAAAATCACCCTTTCCACCGGGGAACTGTTTGCGTGGACCTTTGTCATCATTCTGCTGAGCGCAGGCTTTGAAAAGCTGTTCCTGTTTGCACTGGATAAAGCCGTAGGCGCAGTGCTGGGAGAGGAGGGGGCAAAATGCTGAAGCTTCAACACCTGACAAAACAGTTTGGCGCGGCACCGCTCTTCACTGACCTGTGCATGGAGGTGGACGCCCCTGTGGTGCTGTGGGCACCAAGCGGCTGGGGCAAGACCACCCTGCTGCGCATCCTGATGGGGCTGGAGCGCCCCACAACCGGCAGTGTGGAGAGTGTGGGCCGGGTGGCAGCGGTCTTTCAGGAGGACCGTCTTTGCCCCCAGCTGAACGCGGTGCAAAACGTCACTTTGGTGCTGCCGGGGGCGGAAAGCCAGTACAAAGAGCAAATTGTAAACGAATTTCAACAGCTTGGAATGGAACTTGCCGCCTTGCAGCTGCCCGCCCGCAGACTTTCCGGCGGGCAAAAGCGGCGGGTGGCGCTGCTGCGGGCGCTGTGGGCACCCAGCGACACCCTGCTATTGGACGAGCCCTTTACCGGCATGGACCCGGACACCCTGCAGCGGGCGGCGGCGCTGCTGCGGCAACGCTGCGCGGGCAAGCCGGTGCTGCTGGCTACCCACGACGAAAGAGCCATCCGCGCCCTCGGCTGGCCGGTGGTGGAGCTGGAAAAGCTGGGACGTTCTTGAATGCCCTCCGCTTCGCTCTGGGCATGATTTAAGGAAATTTTGTGTTTCAAATATGGCGTTTGTTTTAAAATTACCTATAACACAAGGACGTGCAGCCCACGGGCTGCACGTCCTTGTGTTATAGAATATTCTTTACCCGAACAGGCTTTTGGTGTTGTGAGAGTATACAGACAGGACTAAACCAACGCAGATATACAGCATAAGCACCGAGCTGCCGCCGGCGGAATAGAAGGGCAGCGTGACGCCGATGACCGGCAGCACCCGCAGGTTCATGCCCACGTTCACCGCGATCTGCGCCATCAGCGCACCGCCGATACCGGCGCAGATGTAGCTGCCCAGCAGATCTTCGCTGCGGGCACCGGTGGCAAAGGTCTTGATCACCAGCGCCAGCAGAACGCCCAGCACCACGCAGCAGCCCACAAAGCCCGCCACGTTGCCGATCCAGCTGAGGATGAAGTCATTGTGGGCGTTGGGCACACTGTAATACCGGCCGGTGAATAGACCGTTGCCAAAGATGCCGCCGGAACCCAGCGCGATCTCGCCGCGTTGCTGCTGGTAGATGATGTTCTTCCATATCGTCTCGCTGGGGGCCCAGCCGGTGGTGTTTTCCGGGTCCAGCACCGCCAGAATGCGGTACCACTGGTATCCTTTGCCGATCTTATCACTGAAAAAGGCAAAAGCCACCGCTACGGCAGCACCCGCCGCCGCAAAGGCTGCAAAGATATACTTCCAGCTCAACCCCGCCGCAAACATCATGCAGCAGCCGATGATGCCATAGATGATGGCGGTGCCGTCATCGCCCTGCACATGGATGATGGCAATGGGCACCAGCAGATGCAGCAGCAGCTTTGCCAGCTCCTTTGGCTCGTTGATGCGGCTGCGCACATTGTTCAGGTGCATGGCAAAGGTCAGGATAAAGCTGATCTTTGCCAGCTCTGTGGGCTGAAAGGTAAAGCCGCCCAGTTTGTACCAGGAGTAGTTGTCGGTATCGCCGGCGTTGTAGCCGATGGTCAGCGGGCCGATGGATACGTTGCGGATGACCAGCGTGGGCAGCACCAGACCCCACGTCAGCACAACGTGCACCGGCCACACCTTTACAAGGCTGCGGTAGTCCACGCAGGAGAGCAGCAGCGCGATCACGATGCCAATGACGGAAGCGCCCGCCTGCACCAGTGCCCGGCGGTAGTCGCCAATGCCAATGATGGCACCGGTCACCTCGTCGGTGGCAAAGCCGTTGCCCTGCTTAGCTGCCCACGAGGACAGCGCCAGCACCGCCATAACGCTGCTGAAAATGCACAGCAGCAGATAGATCTTATCGGTGCGCTTAAAATATTGTCGAATGCTATCCAAGGAAAGCACCGCCTTTCGTCAGAACAGTCTGCCGGGGTGTGCCTGCGTACAGGCGATAAAAACCCAACATATCGCTATTATACACAAATCCCCCTGCCAATGCAATGCGCCGGGTGTGACGGAATGGTAAAACATTGCCGGGGTGCTTGACAAAGCCCCGGTTGCATCCTACAATGAACCTGTGGGCGCAGCCTTGCGCACAACAGCCCCGGCAGTGTGCCGGGGGAGAGGAACGGAAAAGAAGAAATGGAACATACAGTTTATCGCCGCCTGCTCAGTGTAGCGTGTGCCATCGCACTGGCCTTTACGGTAGTGTGCCCGGCAGTGGCCGCTGCACCGGAAGAGACCACCGGCACCCCCCAGACCCTGACCGCCTCTGAGGTACAGGAGATGCAGCAGACGGATGCCGCTGTCACCGCCCTGACCGACAGTGCTGCCTATGCGGGAATGTCGGAGGAAGAGCGTCAGGTGGCTGCGCTGGCGCAGCTGGACGAGCTGGCGGCGCAGGGGCTTATAAAAAAGGACAGCATCTATGTGGATGCGGAAAACGGCATGATAAGCTTTACTTACAGCTGCGGCGCACTGGGCGGTATTCTGCTCACCAACACCGAGAGTGAGGCAGACGCCGCCCTGCCCGGGCCGGAGATGGAGGATGCGCCCGCCCTGCTCGCTGCCGAGAACGGCACCGTGGGCAATGCGGTCATCTACTATGCCTTTGATAACGGGGTGAACAGCAACCGCTACCCCTACTATTCTTATATGAAGGACTACTGGAACGGCTACGGCCTGGACACTCATCTGGACATGATGGTGACCGTCTCCGACCTGAAGCGGATGGCAGACTACGACCTTGCCATCCTCAGCGCCCACGGCGCGTATTATACCTATGAGTATGGCTGGCTGTGGAAAAAGCAGGCCACTGCGCCCATCGTCCTGCTGCTGGAAAAATCGGATTTCTGGAACGACCTGCGCTACGGCATGGATCTGCTCAGCCACCGGGTTATCAAGGTAAACGGCTGCTACGCCGTTACCGGAGGCTTTTTCAGCAATGCCTACCGGGGCGGGAAGCTGAACGGCACCATCGTGCTTTCGGAGACCTGCGAGTTCTACGGACGCAGCGGCCATGTGAACACTGCTCTTTCGGATGGGCTGCTCTCCGGCGGGGCAAAGGCTGTGGCGGGCTTTGTGAACAACGTATACAGCGTGTACTCCCGCAGTATGCTGTGGGCGACCGTGAACCGCATGATCGAGGGCGAAACGTTGCAGCAAGCCATTGATTACGGCCTTGAAGTCTACGGCGAAAACGACATCGTGTGGTATCTCAACCAGAACACCGGACGGCGTCCCCACTCGGCGGCATCCTATCCCATCATTCAGGGCGACGGCACCGCTCGGCTCACCGCGCCCGGCATGGCAACGAACAGTGCCGTAGAGCAGCAGACCCCTGCCGCCGCCTGACCATTGCACTTTTGTGTGTTTTATATTATACTTAGGGGTGGCAGAGTGTCTGCCATCCCTTTTTTGAAACGATGAGGTAACCTTCATGTCAGAATATATCACCCATTCCCGCGCCGAGACGGTGGCGCTGGGCAAGCGGATGGCCGCTGTGCTGGCCCCCGGGGCGCTGATCGCCTTTACCGGTGGTCTTGGCGCGGGCAAGACCGCCTTTACCGAGGGCCTTGCCGAGGGTCTGGGCTGCACCGACCCGGTGTCCAGCCCCACCTTTGCCATCGTGAACTACTACCGGGGCCCGCGCCCGCTGGCGCACTTTGACCTGTACCGCATTTCTACCGAGAATGATCTGTGCGCGGCAGGTTTCTACGATTATCTGGATCAGGGCGCTGTGGTGGCGGCAGAGTGGAGCGAAAACTTTGCCGACCTGCTGGCACTGGAAAACCCCATCCGGGTGAACATCGAACGTCTGGACGATACCACCCGCAAGATCACCATTGAGGGGGTGACGGTATGAATATTCTGGCCGTGGATACGGCGGGCAAGACCGCCGGTGTAGCCCTGCTGCAGGACGACCGCCTGCTGTACGAGGTATATCTGGACGGCGGCATGACCCACAGCGAAACGCTGATGCCCATGATCGACACCTGCTTAAAGATGTGCGGGCTGACCTGTGCGGACATCGACCTGTATGCCGTCAACGCAGGCCCGGGCAGCTTTACCGGCCTGCGCATCGGGCTGGCCGCCGTCAAGGGGTTGGCCTTCCCGCGCGAGACCCTGTGTGCCCCGGTGTCTACGCTGGAAGCGCTGGCTGCCGCCCACACCGGCGAGGGCACGGTGCTCTGCGCACTGGATGCCCGCCGCGCACAGGTATACAGTGCAGCTTTTGACCTTGCCACCCACACCCGCCTGCTGGACGATGACGCCCGGGCGGTTGCAGATCTGGCGGATTTTGTAGAAAATTGCAAAAAGCCCCTGTTTTTTGTTGGTGATGGCGCGGGTCTGTGCTATAATAAATACAGCGATGTGCCGGGTGTGCTGCAAACACCCCCGGCGCTGCGGGGCGGCCGTGCCGCTGCCGTAGCACTTGTGGCAAAGCAGATGGCCGCAGCCGGGCAGGCTGTGCTGCCGGAGGCGCTGCTGCCGGACTACCACCGCCTCAGTCAGGCGGAGCGGGAGCGGGCAGAGCGTCTGGCTGCCGAAGCCGCAGCAAACAAACAATAAAAGCGGAACTGTGACCACTCACAGGGAAAGGACGTTTTTCCATGGCAAAACCCATTGCACTTGCCGCCGACCACGGCGGATTTGAACTGAAAGAGGCTGTCAAGGCACATCTGGAAGAGCTTGGTCTGGAGTATATCGACTTTGGCACCCACAGCACCGACAGCGTGGACTACCCCGACATGGCTGTGCCCGCCTGTAATGCAGTGGTGAGCGGCCAGTGCGAAAAGGCACTGCTGTTCTGCGGCACCGGTGTGGGCATCAGCATGGCAGCTAACAAGATCAAGGGCATCCGCGCCTGCTGCTGCTCCGACAGCTTCAGCTGTGAGTATACCCGCCGCCACAACGACGCCAACGCCCTGTGCATGGGCGGCCGCGTGGTGGGCGCAGGTCTTGCCTGCCAGCTGGTGGATATCTTCCTGAACACCCAGTTCGAGGGTGGCCGTCATCAGCGCCGCATCGACAAGCTGACCGCACTGGAAAACCGCTGGAAAACCGCTGATTGAAACTTTTGTAATTTCACAGAGAAGCCTGCGCTACAAGCTTCTCTGTGAAAAAAGCTATTTGTGCGCCCACCGGGCGGGCAAGACCACAGATCAGTACCCGATAGAATGTTCTATATAAATTAAGGAGCGTGTTTTTATGACCCCGATGATCGTTGAACATCCGCTGCTGCAGCACAAGATCAGCCTGCTGCGCAACAAACAGACCGGCACCAAGGAGTTCCGTGACCTTGTTGGCGAGATTGCAACCCTGTTGTGCTACGAGGCTACCCGCGATCTGCCGCTGGAAGAGGTGGAGATCGAGACCCCCATCACCATGGCAAAGACCAAGGTGCTGGCAGGCCGCAAGCTGGCTCTGGTGCCCATCCTGCGCGCAGGCATGGGTATGCTGGACGGCATGCTGACCCTGCTGCCCGCTGCCAAGGTGGGCTTCATCGGCCTGTACCGTGACGAAAAGACCCTGCAGCCTGTGGAGTACTTCTGCAAGCTGCCGCAGGATATCGCTGAGCGCGACGTTCTGGTGCTGGATCCCATGCTGGCTACCGGCGGCAGCGCCATCGACGCCATCACCCAGATCAAGAAGCATGGCGCAAAGCGCATCAAGTTCATCGGTCTGCTGGGCGCACCGGAGGGCATCAAGGCTCTGCACGAGGCACACCCCGATGTGGACATCTATCTGGGCGCACAGGACGACCGCCTGAACGAGAACGGCTACATCGTGCCCGGTCTGGGCGATGCAGGCGACCGTATCTACGGCACCAAGTAAAACATATCTATAAAAAACAATGCCGGAGCGTTGATGCTCCGGCATTGTTTTTTATCTTACATCTCGCTGCTGCGCAGAAAACGCACCAGCAGGGGCAGCTCGTACAGCAGCATCAGGAGCCAGCCCACGGCGTAGCTGAGGGGCAAAGCTTCGATGTCCATCTTCAGCACCAGCACAAACAGTGCAGCAGCGGCCACACGGCCGCCCATGTTCAGCATACTGCTGTTCAGGGTGACCTTCAAATCGCCCATACCCCGGAAAAAGCCCTGAATGCCGTTGGTGGCGGCGGGCATCAGATAAAACAGCGAGATGGTGCGCAAAAACCGCACGCCAAGGTCCACCACAGCAGGGTCGGCGGCAAACAGCCGGATGATGGGCTGGGCAAACAGCAGACAGATGACCGTAAGCAGGATGCCATAGGCAAACTCGATGCGCATACCGCAGTGGTAGCCCTGCCGTACACGGTCGGCCTTGCCAGCGCCCCGGTTCTGCGCCATCAGGGTGGTCATGGCGTGGCCGATGTTCTGCTGCGGGGTGTAGGCAAAGTCGTCGATGCGGGAGGCGGCGGTAAACGCCGCCATGGCGTTGACGCCCATGGTGTTTACGATGGCCTGCACCGCAATTTTGCCCAGCTGCACTGTGGCCTGCTGCATGGCGCTGGCCCAGCCGTAGCTCACGGTCTTGCGCAGCAGCTTGCCGTCATACACCAGCCACCGTCTGCCCAGCTGTAAGACTGGTACCTTATAGCGGATGTACACCACGCACAGCAGACAGCAGGCAGCCTCGCTGAGCACGGTGGAAAGGGCGCAGCCCTCGCTGCCCCAGCCCAGTGCCTCTACAAAAAACAAATCGCCGCCAATGTTCAGCACCGCACTGATCATCAAAAAATACAGCGCGCTCTTGCTGTCGCCCAGCGCACGCATGGTGGCGGCAAGAAAATTATAGAAGAAGGTGAAGATCAGCCCCGCAAACACGATACGCAGATAGTTCACCGCAATGGGCAGAATAGCCGCAGGCACCTGCAGCAGCCGCAACAGCGGGTCTGCCAGCAGCACGCACAGGGCAGAGAAGGTCAAAGAGAACACCGTGCCTGCAATGGCGGTGGTGGAGACCTGCCGCTCTACCAGCTGCGTATCTCCCGCGCCAAAGGCGGTGCTGACCAGGATACCCGCGCCAAGACACATCCCGTTGATGAACAGGATGGCAAGGGTCATCAGCGGGTTCGAGGTGCCCACAGCAGCCAGCGCATCCTCGCCCACAAACTTGCCCACGATGATGCTGTCGGCGGCGTTGTAGGTAAGCTGGAACAGGTTGCCCAGCACCAGCGGAATGGTAAATTTGATCAGCAACGGCGTAATGGCGCCGCTGGTCATGTCCTTGGTCATAAAAAAACGTCCTTCTTTCCTATTGATAGAAGTAGTCGCTTACACGATGCTGGCGCGCCCGCTGAAGATCGCCAGCGCGGCACGACTGTTGCAGTTAGCCAGCAGCTGGGCGGCGGCGTGCAGGGCAGCACCGGCGCTGACCGAAGCGGGGATGGCATCGGTGCGCAGCACCTGCTGGGCAGCACGCTGGGCGTCCCGGCTGGCCACGGCGGAAACGTTATCCACCACATAGCTGTTGTAGTTTTCCGGCACGATGCCGTAGCCGATATCCGGGATGCCGTGGGGCCCGGTAAGCCCGCCGCCCAGCACCTGATTTTCATACGGTTCCACCGCCACGATGCGCACATCGTTCGTCCATGCCTTGATGGTCTCGCCTACGCCGGTCACCGTGCCGGCGCTGCCCACGCCAATGGTGATGGCGTCCACAAGGCTCTTGTTCTGCCGGGCAATGCTTTGCACGATGGCGGGGCCGGTGACCCGGCGGTGATACTCCGGGTTGTCGTCGTTGGCAAGCCAGTTCATATAGTACCAGCCGTTCGCGGCAGCGGTCTGCGCCGCCAGTGCCCGTGCTCCGGCCAGACCGCTGCGGGCAGGGCTGTGCCGGATCTGCGCACCCAGCCGCAGCAGATACTCCTGCCGCAGGGCAGGGGCATCCTCCGGCATCACCAGCACGATGGGGTGCCCGGCGGTCAGGCTGGCCAGCGTCAGGGCGGTGGCAAAGGGGCCGGAGGCTGCTTCAATGATGGGCTGCCCCGGGGCAAGCTGCTTTTTTTCAATGGCAAGCGCCAGCATCCCCTCGGCAAGGCCGTCCCGGGCGGTGCCGGTGGGGCCGTTAAAATCCAGATACGCGTACAGATGTCCCTTCAACCCGCAGGCGGCGGCGTAGCCCCGCAGCTCCACAATGGGGCAGGCAGTGGTAAGGGTCTGGTAAAAATTAGAGTAGATCGGCACAAGGGCACTCCTTTCTCTTGGGATACAACACTATTATCCTAACGCAAAGCCCCCGGCTGCGTCAAGATGCCTTTTGGCAAAAACAGCGAATTTTGGGCAGATATTTCAGAAAAAACTCCAAAATCCCCTTGACAAGGGGCAGGGGTTCTGGTATACTCCATCCGTAAAGCAAAAAAACTTTACAACACAGCAAGCACAGACAGCAGAGCACCGGGGGTCAACAGCAATGGCAAAAGATCTGGAAATGGGGTATCTGCTGGATTTTTATGGCGAGGTGCTTACCCAGAAGCAGCGCGAGATGCTGCGCCAGTATTACAACGATGATCTTTCGCTGAGCGAGATCGGCGAAAACTTCGGCATTACCAGACAGGGCGCACGGGACGCCATCAAGCACGGCGAGACCACCCTGAAGGAACTGGAAGAAAAGGTAGGCTTTGCAGCCCGCTACCGGCGGGTGCAGCAGAAGCTGGAACAGCTGGAGCAGCTGGTCATCGACACCCGTTTCGAGTGCACCGGCCCCCGCGCCAATATCACCACCACGGAGTATGTGGAAACGCTGACAAAAATGCTGGAGATCATCCGCTCGATGGATGAAGCGAACGAAAGCTGATCGAATTTTGAAAGGAGCACCGCACAATGGCATTTGAATCCCTGACCGACCGCCTTGCCGGTGTATTCAAAAAGCTGCGCGGTCACGGTAAACTGACCGAGGCAGATATCAAAGCCGCCATGCGCGAGGTGCGGATGGCTTTGCTGGAAGCCGATGTCAACTACAAGGTTGCCAAGGACTTCTGCGCAAAGGTGTCCGAGCGCGCCATGGGTCAGGAGGTCATGGAGAGCCTGACCCCCGCCCAGCAGGTGGTCAAGATCGTCAATGAGGAGCTGGTAGCCCTCATGGGCGGCAGCGAAGCCGCCCGCCTGAACATCAAAAACAAGGGTCAGACGGTCATCATGCTCTGCGGCTTGCAGGGCAACGGTAAAACCACCCACGCGGCAAAGCTTGCCAAGTTCTATATCAAGCAGGGCCGCCGCCCCATGCTGGTGGCCTGCGATATCTACCGCCCCGCTGCTATTGACCAGCTGCAGGTGGTGGGCAAGCAGGCCGGTGCACCGGTGTTCACCCTGCCCGGCGCAAAGCCGCCGGAGATCGCCCGTAAGGCGCTGGCACACGCCAAGGACTACGGCAACGACATCGTGATTCTGGATACTGCAGGCCGCTTGCAGATCGACGAAGTGCTGATGCAGGAGCTGGTGGACATCAAGGCCGCCGTTCCCGTGGACGAGACCCTGCTGGTGGTGGACGCCATGGCCGGTCAGGATGCCGTCAATGTGGCTAAGACCTTCAACGAGACGGTGGGCGTGGATGGCATCATCCTTACCAAGACCGACGGCGATACCCGCGGCGGTGCAGCGCTTTCCGTGCTGGCCGTTACCGGCAAGCCCATCAAGTTTCAGGGCACCGGCGAAAAGCTGGATGATCTGGATGTGTTCCACCCGGACCGCATGGCAAGCCGCATCCTTGGTATGGGCGATGTGCTCAGCCTGATCGAGCGCGCACAGGATGCCGCTGACGAAAAGGCTGCTGAAGAGACCGCCAAGCGGTTGATGGAAAATAAGTTCGATATGAACGATATGCTGGAGCAGTTCGCCCAGATCCGCAAGATGGGCGGTGCAGGCGCGATGCTCAGCATGCTGCCCGGCGCTTCCGGCATCGACGCCAGCCAGATCGACGAAAAAGCCTTTGACCGCATCGAGGCCATGATCTATTCCATGACCAAGGAAGAGCGGGAAAAGCCTTCCATCATCAACCCCAAGCGCAAGCGCCGCATTGCCGCAGGCAGCGGTACCCGCGTGGAGGACGTGAACAAGCTGCTCAAGCAGTACGAGATGATGCAGAAGATGATGAAGCAGTTCAAGAAGAGCCCCAAGGGCTTTGCCCGCCGTCTGGGCGGCATGATGGGCAACCCCAACGCCTTCCGCGGACTGAAATAACAACGGTATACAACCCCGGCGGGGTTTGTAACATATATCAAAAACAACAATTTTTGGAGGATATCTATTATGGCAGTTAAGATTCGTCTGCGCCGCGTTGGCGCCAAGAAAGCTCCCTTCTACCGTGTTGTCGTTGCTGACAGCCGCTTCCCCCGCGATGGCCGCTTCATCGAGGAGATCGGCACTTACGATCCCAACAAGGAGCCCTCTGAGGTGAAGATCGATGCCGAGAAGGCAAAGCAGTGGATCGCTAACGGCGCTCAGCCCACTGATACCGTTCGTGTCCTGCTGAAGAAGTCCAACATTCTGTAAGTAGGGAGGGCTGACTCATGCAGGAGCTGTTGCTGGCAGTTGCCCGCGGTCTCGTGGAGGACAAGGAAGCCGTTAAGGTCACGGTGGACGAGCCCCGCGAGGACGGCACCATCGTCTACCACCTGAGCGTGGCAGAGGGAGATATGGGCCGTGTCATCGGCAAGCAGGGCCGGATCGCAAAAGCCATTCGTGTGGTGATGCGCGCGGCTGCTGTGCGGGTCGATGAAAAGGTCCTTGTTGAGATCGACTGAGCACCCTACTGGCCCTTTGCCCTTGCGGCAAGGGGCCTTTTTGGTTATAGAAAACCCTCTCAGGCGCTTCGCGCTAGATTCCCCTTTTTGTCACCTGCGGTGACATCTTCCCCCGGAGCGGGGGAAGTCTTTCCTCAAAGGGGGGAGCTGGGAGCAGACTGTACACAGGAGCATTCTGAACAAGCAAGCAATACACCACCTCTTCGTCAAAAAGCTCCCCCCTCGGGGGAGCTGGCAATGCCGCAGGCATTGACTGAGAGGGTTCTTACAGGAGAAAACGATGCAGCAATATCTGGAAGCCGGAAAAGTTGTTACCACCCACGGTGTGCGCGGGGAAATGAAGCTGGAGCTTTGGTGCGACGGGGTGGATTTTTTGAAAAAAGTGGGCCGCCTGTACCCTTCGGCACAGGGCGGCAAAGCGTATAAGATCCTTTCCATCCGTCCGCAGGGGCAGATGGCGCTGCTCCAGCTGGAGGGGGTCAGCGACATGGACGCCGCCCGGGCGCTGCGCGGGCAGGTGTTCTACTTTGACCGCAACGATGCCACCCTGCCCGCAGGCCGGTGGTATGTGGCAGACCTCATCGGGTGCGAAGTGCGGGACGCCGACACCGGCAAGGTGTACGGCGTGGTGACCAGCGTGGACCACCCGGGTGCGCAGGATATCTACACCGTCAAGGCACCCGGTGGCAAGGAGTATATGTTCCCCGGGGTGGACGCCTTCCTGAAAGAGCGCAACCCGCCGGAGGGTTATATCCTTGTCACCCCCATCCCCGGCCTGCTGGATGATGATTTTGACAGCGAGCGGGAGGAGGAGTAAGCCATGGGAATGCGTGTGGATATCGTGACCCTGTTCCCGGAGATGTGCCAGCAGGTGCTGGATGCCAGCATCATCGGCCGGGCGGCAAAGCGGGGCTATATTGAGACCCACTGCCACCAGATCCGGGACTACACCCTGAACAAGCAGAAGCAGACCGACGACTACCCCTACGGCGGCGGCTGCGGCATGGTGCTGTACGCCCAGCCCATCGCGGACTGCCTGCGGGCGGTGCAGCACGAGGTGGCCCAGCAGGGACGGCCAGCCCCGCATATCGTGTTTCTGACGGCGGGCGGGCAGCGCTACACCGAGGAGCACGCAAAGCGCTTGGCACAGTACGACAACCTGACGCTGGTCTGCGGCCACTACGAGGGCATTGACGAGCGTGTCATCGAAGCTTTTGCGGACGAGGAAATCTCCATTGGTGATTATATCCTGACCGGCGGCGAGCTGGCCAGCCTTGTGGTGGCAGACAGCGTGCTGCGCCTGAAGCCCGGCGTACTGGCCGAGCAGAAGGGCTACGAGGAGGAAAGCTACTGGGACGGCCTGCTGGAATACCCCCAGTACACCCGCCCCGAGGTGTGGGAAGGCCGTGCTGTGCCCGAGGTGCTGCTGGGCGGCGACCATGCAAAAATTGACGCGTGGCGCGGCGAGCAGAGCCGCACCCGCACCCGTCTGCGCCGCCCGGAGTTGTATGAGCAGTGGTGCACGAGCCACCCCATTGCCGAAGTGCCCAAGTGGAAGCGGGGCGAGAATGTCCGACTGGTAAAGACCGCCGAGCAGTTTGCCGCCGCCGCAAAGCTGTTTGCCGAGGGACGGCAGGCTGTCTGCGCCGACAACTGGACGCCGGAATACTGCCGCGCTCTGACCGAGCCGCAGTTTTTGCTGCAATTGCAGCAGGAAAAGGCGGCGGGCTGGGTATGCTACCTGCACACCACCAAAGATGTGCCGGACGGCATGGTGTGTGTCAGCCATAAGGCGGGGCATATCGAGCATTTGTTCGTCACGGAAAAAGCCCGGGGCAACGGCATCGGCACAAAGCTGCTGGATTTTGCCCGCAAAAAGCTGCCGGAGCACGCACACCCGGTGCTGAGTGTGCTGAACACCAACACCCGCGCCATTGCACTGTATACCCGCATGGGCTGGCAGCTGGACGGCAGCACCAGTCTGGAATTTGACCCGCAGCAATACCCCACCGTGACGCGTAAATGCGCACTGGTGCAGATGCGCTACGCAGGCTCTGTGCAGGAGTGAGCCGCGCCGGAAATGTCGGTGAAAATACACAAAATTCAGAGGAAAACTCCCCGGCGGTCTAAAAGTTGTTGAAAACTTTTGTATTACACCTCTAACCTTTGGGGTATAATTTTATTGTCTTTGTACAAAACCTGAAAAATGCTCCCTGTTTCATTGGGAAAAGCGCCAAAAATGCAAAAGGGGTCTGTACAAGTGTTTCGACTTGCGCTAAAATGAGTGTAACACAACAGGCACACCATGCTTTTGTACACCAAAACGATATTAGATAGGAGCGCTTTACTATGTACGTAAAAGAAGTTACCGTTGAAAATCAGGTTGGTCTGCACGCTCGTCCGGCTACCTTCTTTATCCAGAAGGCAAACGAGTTCAAGTCTTCCATCTGGGTCGAAAAGGAAGAACGCCGCGTGAACGCAAAGAGCCTGCTGGGCGTTCTGTCTCTGGGTATCGTGGGCGGCACCACCATCCGCATCATCGCTGACGGCGCTGATGAGCAGGCTGCCGTGGATGGCCTGATCAAGCTGGTGGAGTCCGGCTTTGCAGAGTAAGTCTGTATCACAAGCAACAGAAAGCGGCGGGGGGTCCCTGCCGCTTTTTTGATAAGCTTTTTTACGGGAAGAAGGAGGGCTTTTTATGAGCGAGAAAAACAAACAGCGAATGGAAAAGTTCGTGGCATTGTGCGATTCCGGTAAGCCGTGGTATGTGTTCCTTGTTCTGTTCAGCCTGCTGCTGGCGGCAAACGCTCTGCTGGAACTGCTCACCGAGCAGCGGGTCAAGAGCTGGGTATGGCTGCTCAATGCGGCAGGCATCGTGGGCTGCGTGGCCGATCTCTTCCACTGCAAGAATCTCCGTGCTGCAAAAGCTGAGGACGAAAACGCATGACCAAGGCCGAGCTCTATCAAAAAGCCTGTATGCTGCCGCTGCTGCCCGGGGTGTATATCATCCGGGACAAAAGCGACACCATCATCTATATCGGTAAGGCCAAGCGCCTGCGCATCCGGGTAAGCCAGTATTTCCGCGAGGGCGTGCCCCACGATAACAAGGTCAGCCAGATGATCGCCCACGCCTACGCCTTTGACGTTATCGTCTGTCAAAGCGAGTTCGAGGCGCTGGTGCTGGAAGCCAGCCAGATCAAGGCGCATACCCCCAAGTACAACATTCTGCTCAAGGATGACAAGGGTTACAGCTATATCCGCGTCACCCGGGAGGAATGGCCGCGCCTTTCCTTCACCCTGCAAAAGGAAGAGGACGGAGCAGAGTATATCGGCCCCTACACCTCCAGCTTTGCGGCGCGGCAGATGGCAGAAACGGCCATGGATGCCTTTTTGCTGCCGCGCTGCTCCAAGCACTTCCCGCAGGAGATCGGCAAAGGCCGTCCCTGCCTGAACGCCCATATCGGCAAGTGTATGGCGGTGTGCAGCGGAAAGATCAGCTGCGAGACCTATAATCAGGCGGTCAAAAACGCCGTGCACCTCATCCGCTACGGCAAAAAGGATATCCTAAAAACCCTCAACGAGCGGATGCAGGAAGCCTCCGACCGGCTGGAATTTGAGACCGCCGCCCTTCTGCGGGATCAGATCAACGCCATTACCAAGCTTACGGCAGGGCAGAAGGTGGTGGTAGACCCGGACGTGGAGATGGACGTGGTAGCGCTGGCCGGTACGCCGGACAGCGTGTGCGCGGCGGTGCTGCGCTTCCGGGAGGGACGGCTGACCGATAAGCGGGAGTTTTTGTTCCACGATACCTCGGATATCGATGCGGTGCGGGAGGAGTTTCTGCCCCGGTACTATCTGGACGATGAACAAATTCCAAAAATCATCGCGGTGGACGCGCTGCCGCCGGACATGGACGCCTTGCAGCAGGCGTTGAACCAGAAGCGGGGCAGCGAGGTGCAGCTGTATGTGCCCCAGCGGGGCGATAAAGCGCATCTGGTGGAAATGGCGCACACCAACGCGGTGGAGCGTCTGGCGCGGGAGAGCGGTCGCTACGCCCGGGAGGAAAAGCTGCTGGATGAGCTGGCACAGGTGCTGGGGCTTTCAAAGCCGCCCCGCGCCATTGAAAGCTACGATATCTCCAACTGGGGCGACGGCAGCAGCGTCTGCGGCATGGTCACATTCAAGGACGGCAAGCCCTTCAAGGCGGGCTACCGCAAGTTCAAAATGAAAACCGTGGCGGGCACGGACGACTACGCTTCGCTGGCAGAGACTGTTTCTCGCCGGGCGGCAGAGTACGAAAAATACGCTGCACAGGCAGAAAACGGACAGCCAAGCGGCAACTGGTTCGGACAGAAGCCGGATCTTTTGCTGATGGACGGCGGCAGGGGACAGGTGAGCGCCGCAAAGGAAGCGCTTGCCGGTACAGCGCTGGCGGATGTGCCGCTGTACGGCATGGTAAAGGATGACCACCACCGCACCCGCGCTATCGTGGACAGCGACGGGCGGGAAATTGCTATCAACATGAACCGCGGCACCTTTACCTTCATCACCGCCATTCAGGACGAGACCCACCGCTTTGCCAACGCCTACCGCAAGCAGCAGATGAAGCAGAAAAGCTACTCCTCCACCCTGACCGAAGTACCGGGCGTAGGCCCTAAAACGGCTAAAGCCCTGCTGGCGCAGTTCAAAAGCGTGGGCGCGGTGAAGGAAGCCACCCCCGACCAGCTGGAAAACACTCCCGGTGTGGGCAAACAGCTGGCACAGACCATCTACGAGTATTTTCATCAGGCATAAACACAAAACCGCCCCTCTTCGCTGGCGCAAAGCCATGGAAGAGGGGCGCTTTCTGTTATGCAGGGCGTTGTTCGTCAACGTTTAGATAAATCAGCCCTTTGGCGTAAAGATTCAGGATGCCGTTGGAACCGGAAGAGGTATAGCGTTTATCATATTCCTTATTGCCGATGCGTACAACGTCATCCGTGCGGGCATCGGTCGTGTAGTCGGCGGGGTCGCCATCCAGATGCAGGCGGATGCAGTAGGTTGCAGCGATACTGGCGTATTCCGCAATGGAAAGGTGATCGATCATACATTTGCCAGCAGGAAGCTCGACCAGCAGGTCGCGGGTCACGGTCAAGTCTTCGGCACGCAGACTGCCATTGTTCAGCGCAACAGTCAGCGTTTTCAGCTGCATGGGCGCAAGGCGGACATCGCCGGTCTCCAAGCTGATGATCAGCCGGGTGAGGGCGTCTGCCGGAATGGTGACGGTGAGCATGGCCTCCGGGGCATCCTCGGCTACCTGCCAGTTTTCCGGCATTTCAAAGGTCAGGGTAGTGCGGCCGTCCCCGCCGGTGGTGCGCAGAACGGGTGAATGGGGGAAGTTGTCGAACTGGAAGGTGGCGTATTTGTCCGAGGTGAGGGACGGATCGGTGACAAAGGTCACAGAGCCGTAGTTCAGGCTGAGCTTCAGTTCCTGATCCAGCTTTTCCAGCGGGATCTGCAGGGTGCTTTCCCCAAGGTCATCAGCAGGAATGGTGAGGGGGACGGTATCGGCCAGGACAGCGAGGTAGCTGCTGCTGGCCTCCTCCGGGACAGAGCTGCTGTCTGCTGCCGGGGACGCAGGCTCGACCGGCTGCACGGGGGTAGCTTTGGAGTGCTGGAAGAAAAAGCAGGCCAGCACCAGCACCGCCAGCCCGCCGCCCAGCACCATGCGCCAGCGGGAACGCGGGGCAGGGGATGCCGGGGCGGCAGAACTGCCTGCCGGGGTCTGCTCGTCCAGAATTTTGCGGGCGACCTCCTCCGGGCTGCCCAGCTCCGCAATGGCACGGGCTTCGTTTTCCGGCCCGGCGGCATCCAGATAATCCTCGTAATAACTCAAAGCGTCCTTGCGCTCGGCCTCCGGCAGGGGAGCCAGAAGCTGCTCCAGCGCAGCAAGAAATGCAGTACGGGTCATAGATCATTCCACCTCTCTGAAAAATGTGTCAATGGAAGAACGGTAGCGGCTCCACTCCTGCGCGTAGGCGGCAAGCTGCTCCCGCCCAGCGGAGGTGATCTGATAATAGCGGCGGTTGCGGCCATTGAAGGGCGCATCGTAGACCGTGAGCAGCTGGTCTTTCTGCAGCCGGCGCAGCACCGGATACAGGGTGGATTCGCTTAGTTCCAGCGTGTGGGTGACCTGTTGGGTGATCTTGTAGCCGTAGGTACCTTCCGGCTCCTGCGCCACCACGGACAGCACAATGGCGTCCAGCAGCGCGGCACTGATGGGAAAACTCATGCAGGAACAGCCTCCTTTCGATATGGTGTGTTTCTATAATATTATATATCATATAATATTGTATAAGTCAATAGGAAATTTACCCTCTCAGTCTCGCTGCGCTCGCCAGCTCCCCCGAAGGGGGGAGCTTTACCGCACGGACTGGCAGATAACAAAAAAGCTCCCCCTTTCGGGGGAGCTGGATGCGAACGAAGTGAGCAGACTGAGAGGGTCGAGTTTCTCAGTTTTCAGAAGAGATATCCTGTCCGAAGTACTTCTCGCTCAGGGTCTTTAAGGTGCCGTCGGCGCGCAGCTCCTCAATGGCGGTGTTCAGCGCGTCCAGATAGGCGGTGTCCTCGCTCTTGAGCACCGGGATGGCCACATGAGAGGCCTCGGCGGTCTGTGCCACCAGCTTGAAATCGGCCTCCGGGTGGACGTTCAGGTAGTCGTAGAAGGAAACATCCGCGTTCAGGGTGGCATCAATGCGGCCTGCTGTCAGCAGCTGGATGGTCTCTTCCAGCGTGTCGATGCCCTGCACAGTGGCACCGTAGCTTTCAGCCAGCTCCATGTAGGTAGAAGCCAGACTGTTGGCGGTAGTCTTGCCCTTCAGGTCCTCAAAGCTGTGGATGTCCTCGTTATCCTTGCGCACTGCCAGCGCAGTGTGGATGTAGCCGTAGGGGGTGGTGAAAGCGTAGGTCTTGGCGCGCTCCTCGGTCACCTCCACGCCGTTGCACACCATGTCGTAGCGGCCTGCGTCCAGACCAGCAAACAGGCTGTCCCAGTCGCTCTCCACATACTCCGGCTCCACGCCCAGCTTTTCGGCAATGGCGCGGGATACCTCCACGTCATAGCCCACCAGCGTGTCGGAGGAATCGTGGTAACTCCACGGCTGCCATGCGCCTTCCAGTGCCACCACCAGCTTGCCGCTCTTCTGGATGCTGTCCAGCTTATTCAGCGGTGCGGGACCGGCGGTACTGGAGGCAGTATCCTTGGAGGAGCAGCCGGTCAGGCCCAGCACCCCGGCGGCGGCCATAACACCCATCAGAGAGATAAAGGTTCTGCGTTTCATAAGTGAAAATTCCTTTCTGTCGTAAAAAATGCAAAAAGAGAAGTGGTTTTATTCAGTATGGGCGATCCTGCGCAGGAAAGCCCGGGTGCGCTCCTCCTTGGGGGATGCAAAGAACTGCTGAGAGGGTGCCTGCTCCACCACCACGCCGTTTTCCATAAATACGGTCTTGGAGGAAACGTTGCGGGCAAAGCCCATCTCATGGGTGACCACCAGCATGGTCATGCCCTCTTCGGCCAGCTGCCGCATTACGCTGAGCACCTCGCCGGTCAGCTCCGGGTCAAGGGCGCTGGTGGGCTCGTCAAAATAGATGATCTCCGGGTCGGCGGCAAGGGCGCGGGCAATCGCCACCCGCTGCTGCTGCCCGCCGGAAAGCTGGCGGGGGTAGTAGTCGGCGCGGTCTGCAAGCCCTACCTTGGCCAGCATCTTCATGCCGATCTCATCCGCCTGCTCCTTGGGCAGCTTGCGCGCCACAATGAGCCCTTCGGTTACGTTCTGCAGGGCGGTCTTGTTGCGGAACAGGTTGTAGTTCTGGAACACAAAGGCGGTCTTTTTGCGCAGCCGGGCAATGTCGGCGCGGCTGGCATGGGCAAGGTCGAAGCTTTCGCCGTCAAACACCAGCTGCCCAGCATCGGCAGTTTCCAGAAAGTTCAAGCACCGCAGCAGGGTGGTCTTGCCGGAGCCGGACGGCCCCAGAATGGCCACCACATCGCCCTTTTCCACGGTCAGGTCTACCCCGCGCAGCACGGGCAGCTCACTGATGACCTTCCGTGCACCGGGGCGGTGGAAAAGGCCGGGTTTTGCATAGGTGCGGAAGGTTTTTTGCACATTGCGGATCTCTAACATAGCCATAGGTGCTCACCCTCCCTTTTTACTGGAAGCCGCGGGCGTTGAGCTGACGTTCCAGCAGCGCCTGCAGCTTGGTGATGACGGTACAGAACAGCAGATACACCACAGCCACCTCGCAGTAGATAGGCAAAAAGATGTAGGTGCGGGCGGCTACCCGCTGCCCAGCCATGAACAGCTCTGCCACCGTGATATTGGACGCCAGCGAGGTGTCCTTGATCATACCGATGAGGGAGTTGGACAGCGCGGGCACGGCGGTGCGTAGCGCCTGCGGCAGCACGATGCGGCGCATGATCTGCCACCAGCTCATGCCCACACAGTACCCGGCTTCCAGCTGCCCCTGCGGCACGCTTTCCAGCGCACCGCGCATGGTCTCGGCGCAGTAGGCACCCTCGTTGAAGGCAAAGGCGATGACTGCCGCCGGAAAGGCATTTAGCATGATGCCCACGCTGGGCAGACCGTAAAAGATGATGAACAGCTGCACCAGCAGCGGTGTGCCGCGGATGACCCAGATGTAGAACCGGGCGATCTGCCGCAGCACCGGCACATTGGCGTACTGCACCAGCGCCACCGCCACTGCGATGATCATGGCAAAAAAGAAGGAGAGAAGGGTCAGCGGAATAGTCATGGTCAGGCCTGCCGTCAGGATGCGGGGCAGCGCCTCCACCAGCACGCTGACCGTGCGGTTGGATAAAAGTGCTTCAAACATCGTTTTTTCCTCAAAGCAAAAAAGTGCATAAGCCGGCAAAGCTTTTGCCGGATAAAGCAGTATATACCTTAAAGTAGGGTCAAAGTCAAGAGACTGAATCACCAATCCCTACAAAACCTACCAGAATACTATAATAGCATGAAATGCCCCGCAGCGCAAACGGTTTGCACAAAACGTGTGATGTGACCGAAAAATTGCATAAACTTGTTAAATATTTGTGCAATGCGGCAGATGCTTGACGCTGTGGGTGCTTTCGTGTACAATGGTCATAGTAGTGCGCAGGCGCGGGGCAACGGCTCGGCACGGCGCAAATCCACCGGCAGGGGGCTTGCCCCTTGCCCGGTGCAGACACGGAGGATACAAACGTGAAAAAGTTTAGTATTGGTGTTCTGGGTGCAGGTACCTGGGGCATGGCTCTGGCACGGATGCTGACCGTCAGCGGCAACGATGTGCAGGTGTGGTCGGCCATTGAGGCCGAGGTGGACAACCTTTCCACCACCCGGGTGCACCCCAATCTGCCGGGGATGGTCATCCCGCAGGAGCTGCGTTTTACCAAAAGCATAGAGGAAGTGTGCACCGGCAAGGACGTGCTGCTGTTTGCAGTGCCGTCGGTGTTCGTGCGTGCCACGGCGGCTAAGGCGCGGCCCTATATCCGCTCCGGCCAGATCATCGTGGATGTGGCAAAGGGCATTGAACCCGATACCTTATATACCATGACCGAGATCCTTGCCGACGAGCTGAGCCACGAGAACGGCCCCCGTGCGGTGCGTCTGGTGGCGCTCAGCGGCCCCACCCACGCCGAGGAGGTGGCGCTGGATCTGCCCACCACCATCGTTTCCGCCAGCCCGGATCTGGAGGCCGCCGAGGTGGTGCAGGAGGTGTTCAGCAACACCTGTATGCGCGTGTACACCAACACTGATATCAAGGGCGTGGAGCTGAGCGGCGCCATGAAGAACGTCATCGCGTTGGGCGTTGGCATCTCCACCGGCCTTGGCTACGGCGATAACGCCCGCGCCGCCCTGATCACCCGCGGCATTGCCGAGATCGCCCGGCTGGGCGTGGCGATGGGCTGCAACATCCAGACCTTTGCGGGTCTGGCCGGTATCGGCGATCTGATCGTCACCGCCACCAGTATGCACAGCCGCAACAACCGCGCCGGTATCCTGATTGGCAAGGGCGAAAGCCCGGAGCAGGCCGTGAAGGAAGTCGGCATGGTGGTGGAGGGCATCAACGCCCTGCCCGCCGCCATGGAGCTGGCCGAGAAGTACCATGTGGAAATGCCCATTGCCCAGACGGTGAACGCCATTGTCAAGGAGGGCATGAGCGCCAGCGACGCACTGCGCAACCTGATGTCCCGCGACCGCAAGAGCGAGATGCCGCAGGGCTATGAGAGTGTGTGAATCTGAATGATTAGAAAGGGACCTCCTGAAATGCCCACAGGCATTTCAGGAGGTCCCTTTTCTGTTTGGGGGAGCGGCGGGAAGTGCAGCAAAATTATTAAAACTTTTTACAGAAAACAGACACAAAAGGGTAGAAGGTCGGCAAACTTTCTGCTATACTGGAAACGATAGGATTTTTGGTCAGTGCAGCCGGAACAGGGCGGCGGGCACTGGCACAGCAAGAAGGAGGAATGAGAGATGCCCTCTACCTACGCACACCGCCGCTTTGGCGCAAATGTGCTGGATCACCTGCCCGCGCCGCTGCGGGAAAAGCTGGAGGCACACCGGGAGCTGTATGATATCGGTCTGCACGGGCCGGATCTGCTGTTCTATTACCATGCGGAAAAGTCCACCCCGGTCGCCGCGCTGGGCAATGCCATGCACGACGAGCAGGGCAGAACGTTCTTTGACCGGGCACGCCGGGTGGTGCACGAGGAAGCCGACCGCGAGGCTGCGCTGGCCTACGCGCTGGGCTTTGTGTGTCATTTTGCGCTGGACAGCACCTGCCACCCCTTTGTGGAGCAGTTCACCCGGGAGAGCGGTGTGACCCACTGCGAGATCGAGACCGAGTTCGACAATATGCTGCTGCGCCGGGACGGCTATGACCCGCTGACCTTCTTTACCGCCAGCCATATCCACCCCAGCGCGTCAAACGCCCGGGTCATTGCGCCGTTTTACAGGGATATCTCGGAGCAGACCGCGCTGGAAGCCCTGAAGGGGATGATCATGGTGCATAAGGTGCTGCAGGCCTCGAACCCGGTCAAGCGCTGGGTGGTGCTGACCGGCATGAAGGTGCTGGGCAAGTATGATGGGATGCACGGCCTTGTGGCAAACCCGCAGCCGAACCCGCAGTGCACTGAGAGCAACCGCAAGCTGGACGCGCTGTACGCCAAGGCTTTACCGCTGGCAGAGCGGCTGATCTTAGAGTATGTGGCAAAGCTGGATACGGACGAGCCGCTGGATGCTGCCTACGACCACACCTTTGGGGAATTTTAAAAAACGCGCCGCCCGGCGGTGCAAAGAGGACAAGGGAAATACGATGAAAACTGAAAAATTCAAGGTGACACCGCTGGAGCGGGCATGGATCTTATACGATGTGGGCAACTCGGCCTTTGTGCTGATGATCGCCACGCTGGTGCCCATCTTCTTCAATGCGCTGGCCGAAGCCGGTGGGGTGAGCAAGGTGGACTATCTGGCCTACTGGGGCTACGCAAGCTCCATCGTTACGGTGGTCACCGCCATTCTGAGCCCCATTCTGGGCACGCTGGCGGACACCAAGGGCTTTAAAAAGCCCATCTTCATGCTCTGCCTTTTTGTGGGCGTCATTGGCTGCTGCGCCATGGGTATGGCGGGCACATGGCTGGCCTTTCTGGTCATTTTTATCATTGCAAAGATCGGATACTCCGGCAGTCTGGTGTTCTACGACTCCATGCTGGGCGATGTGACCACCCCGGAGCGGATGGACATGGTGTCCTCCCGCGGGTACGCGTGGGGCTATATCGGCAGCTGCGTGCCCTTTGTGGTCTGTCTGGCGCTGGTGCTGGGCAGCAGTGCGGTGGGGCTTAGTCAGATGACTGCGCTGTCCATCGCGCTGGTCATTACCGCCGTGTGGTGGCTGGTGGTCACCCTGCCGCTGCTGAAAAAGTACCGCCAGATCAACTATGTGGAGGTGGAGCAGCACGCCATCCGTCAGAGCTTTGTGCGCATCGGGCAGACCCTGAAGCATCTGCCGCAGGACAAGCAGGTGTTCTGGTTCCTGCTGGCGTTCTTCTGCTACATCGACGGCGTGTATACCATCATTGATATGGCCACTGCCTACGGCACGGCGCTGGGACTGGACACCACCGGCCTGCTGCTGGCGCTGCTGGTCACCCAGATCGTGGCTTTCCCCTCGGCGCTGATCTTTGGCCGCCTGAGCCAGAAATACGCGTCCAAGACCCTCATCCCGGTGTGCATTGCAGCCTATATCGGCATTGCCGTCTTTGCCTTCTTCCTGAAGAGTCAGTGGCAGTTCTGGGTGCTGGCCGTGGTGGTGGGGATGTTCCAGGGCGGTGTGCAGGCACTGAGCCGCAGCCACTTTGCAAAGATCATCCCGCAGGAAAAATCCGGTGAATACTTCGGCCTGTTCGATATCTGCGGCAAGGGTGCATCCTTCCTTGGCACTATGATCGTCAGCGTGGGCAGCCAGCTGACCGGCAGCGCCAACGTGGGCGTTGGCTCCATTGCCATTTTGTTCGTCATCGGCTTTGTGCTGTTCAGCATTTCCACCCGGACGGAAGAAACAAAGTCTGTCTAAACTATTTCACGGCGAATCGCTTAAATTCTCTTTATAACGATACGAAGGACTGCTGCACGGCATCTGGTGCAGCAGTCCTTTTTTGATGTGAGCGCAGTTCCTATTTCCTGAAAACGTGCCGGAGCATAAGCCTTCCCCCGGTCGGGACAGATTTCCCCCGGTCGGGGGAAAATGTCGCAAAGCGACAAAAGGGGGAGAAGGTGGTGCGCAGCGCCGGATGAGGGTGCAGGCGAGTAGCAGTTATCGGTGTGCCCTCAGTACGGTCGAAAGACCGTGCTGTACAAAATGCTGTCGGGCGGGGGCGGTACGGACAAAATTATCATGCAAAGAATACATCCTTGAAAAAAGTGGAATTAACCTATTGACAAACTAGGTAGAACGGGATATAATGCAGACATCCAATCCACCAGTCTTGTAGGGAAATGAAATAGAGGTTCCCCGGCGGGTGGTACATAGAGGGATGGAAAAGTTTTACCGGAAGGAGGGCACAAAGATGAAGCTGATCTGGAAAGAACTGCTGCACGCGAATTATCGCTGTGGGCGAATGCATACCAACCGGGCACAGGCATCGGATGTGTACTGTATGTTGCCCTCGGCTGTGCGAATGTGCACCCGAATGTGACAGCAGCAGCTCCGGTAGACCACACTGCCCGGTGCGCCTTTGAAAACGCATCGGGATTTTTTGTACACAATAATAATACTTTTGGTATATTAAGAGAGGTAAATAACAATGTCTGAATATAAATTTGAGACCCTGCAGCTTCATGTCGGTCAGGAGCAGGCCGACCCCGCCACCGATGCCCGTGCGGTGCCCATCTACCAGACCACGTCTTATGTGTTCCGCAACAGCCAGCACGCCGCCGACCGCTTCGGTCTGGCCGATGCAGGCAATATCTACGGCCGTCTGACCAACTCCACGCAGGATGTGTTCGAAAAGCGCATTGCAGCGCTGGAGGGCGGCGTGGCAGCACTGGCTACCGCTTCCGGTGCAGCCGCCATCACCTACACCATTCAGGCACTGGCACAGGCCGGTGACCACATCGTGGCACAAAAGACCATCTACGGCGGCAGCTATAACCTGCTGGCACACACCCTGAACCAGTTTGGCGTCAACACCACCTTCGTGGATGCCCACGACCTTGCACAGGTGGAGGCTGCCATCCAACCCAACACCAAGGCTGTGTATCTGGAAACGCTGGGCAACCCCAACAGCGACATCCCGGATATCGACGCCATTGCCGCCATCGCCCACAAGCACGGCCTGCCGCTGGTCATTGACAACACCTTCGGCACCCCGTACCTCATCCGTCCCATCGAGCACGGCGCAGACATCGTGGTGCACTCGGCTACCAAGTTCATCGGCGGCCACGGCACCACGCTGGGCGGCATCATCGTGGACAGCGGCAACTTCGACTGGAAGGCCAGCGGCCGTTACCCCAACATTGCCGCCCCCAACCCCAGCTACCACGGCGTCTCCTTTGCAGACGCCGCAGGCCCTGCCGCTTTTGTCACCTACATCCGCGCCATCCTGCTGCGGGATACCGGCGCTACCATCTCCCCCTTCAACGCCTTCCTGCTGCTGCAGGGCACCGAGACGCTGAGCCTGCGCATCGAGCGTCATGTCGAGAACACCAAAAAGGTGGTGGAGTTCCTTGCCAACCACCCGCAGGTGGAAAAGGTGAACCATCCCTCGCTGCCGGATCACCCGGATCACGCCTTGTACCAGAAGTATTTCCCCAACGGCGGCGCATCCATCTTTACCTTTAACATCAAGGGCGGCCGCGAGGAGGCATTTACCTTTATTGATAACCTGAAGATCTTCTCTCTGCTGGCCAACGTGGCGGACGTGAAGAGCCTTGTCATCCACCCGGCCTCCACCACCCACAGCCAGCTGACCGATGCCGAACTGGCCGAGCAGCAGATCTATCAGAACACCATCCGCCTGTCCATCGGCACCGAGCACATTGATGATATCCTTGCCGATCTGGAAGCCGGTTTCGCAGCCGTCCGCGGCAAGTAAGCAGCGATTCTCTTTCCCGCAAAGGGAATGTGATCTTCCTTTTATTCCTGTCCAAGCCTCCATAAGTGTGCGACAAGACCCCCGGCTGTCCGCCGGGGGTCTTGTCATCATTAAAAAAAGTGGTTCAGAAACGCCTGTGGGCGTTTCTGAACCACAAATTATACTGCCGTTTTTCCGATTAGCGGCCGATCAGCAGGTCGCGGCGGCAGCGCAGACCCACAGAGAGGGTGGCATTGCTGCCCAGATGCCGCAGGGTGACGCGGGTGCCGGACTTCTGTCCCTCGCACAGCAGCGAGAGGTTCAGGGTGGTGGTGTTCTTCTCGGTCACCAGAACCAGCGTTTTCACGCCGTTGGCCTGCAAAGTCTGCATATCCTCGATGGTGGTGCGGAAGGTAGCTACCTCGGCGGGCACGTCCAGCGTCAGCACGCCGTCCTTCTGGCGGGCGGTGTACAGCAGCTGCTTGCCCAGCAGACCCTTGACGGTGTAGCGCGCCTCGGTCTTGGCGGTGTCGGCCAGCTCATCGCCGGAGATCAGCATAATATTGCCCTGAATGGGGTTACCCTCCGGGGCACCGTAGCCGCCGTAGCTGGGATCTTTTTCGCCCACGGCAACGTCGGCACTGTGCAATGCAATGTCACCCTGCACCATCTGCTCCTGCGGGGGCAGATAGCCCTCCACACAGGTAGAATCTACCTCGGCGGCAAATGCACCCACGCTCAGCATGGCAGCGGCACACACCGCCACAGCGGCACAGCTCAGGGTACGGACAAACTTTTTGTTCAGCATCTTCATAGGAAATACCTCCTGAAAACGGCAGCCGCAGGGACTGCCTTGTTTTTTTGCATCATAATCTTTTTTGGAACCATGGTTCAGCTGCGGCGCATTCACAATGGAAAACCGCCGTATCTGCTCTATAAACGGATACGGCGGTCAGATTATTGCAAAAGATTCAAAAATTTTTATTTTCAGGGATTTTCCGGTTTGTTTTCTGCATCATCGCGGTTGAGGATATCCATGAACTCCTCGCCGGTGATGGTCTCTTTCTGGTACAGGTACTGTGCCAGCTCGTCCAGTTTGGCGCGGTTCTCGGTCAGGATGCGAATGGCCTTTTCATGCTGGGTCTTGACCAGCTCTACCACCTTCTGATCGATCTCGCGCTGGGTCTGGGCACTGCAGGCCAGCGAGGTATCGCCGCCCAGATATTGGTTGTTTACGGTTTCCAACGCCACCATGTCAAATTTATCGCTCATGCCGTAGCGGGTCAACATGGCGCGGGCAAGCTTGGTGGCCTGCTCGATATCGTTAGATGCGCCGGTGGTGATGGAGTTGAAGGCCACCTCCTCGGCGGCGCGGCCGCCGGTCAGGGTAGCGATCTTGTTTTCCAGCTCGGCCTTGTTCATCAGGTAGTGGTTGCCCTCGTCCACCTGCATGGTGTAGCCCAGTGCGCCGGAGGTGCGGGGGATAATAGTGATCTTTTGCACCGGGGCAGAGTTGGACTGCTTGGCCGCCACAAGGGCGTGGCCAATCTCATGGTAGGCTACGATGCACTTTTCGTGGTCGGTCAGGATGGAATTCTTCTTTTGGTAGCCGGCAATGACCACCTCGATGCTCTCCTCAAGGTCGGCCTGCGTCACACTCTTGCGGCCCGCCCGCACGGCACGCAGGGCGGCTTCGTTCACGATGTTGGCCAGCTCTGCGCCGGAGGCACCGGAAGCCATGCGTGCCACGGTGTTGAAGTCCACACCCGGGGCAATCTTCACCTTTTTAGCATGTACCTTCAAGATCTCCTCGCGACCCTTCAGGTCGGGCAGTTCCACGGGCACACGGCGGTCAAACCGGCCGGGGCGGGTCAGGGCAGGGTCAAGGGAATCCGGGCGGTTGGTGGCTGCCAGAATGATGACGCCGGTGTTGCCCTCAAAGCCGTCCATCTCGGTAAGCAGCTGGTTCAGGGTCTGCTCGCGCTCGTCGTTGCCGCCAAACTGGCCGCTGTTGCGCTTCTGGCCAATGGCATCAATTTCATCAATGAACACGATGCAGGGGGCTTTTTCCTTGGCCTGCTTGAACAGGTCACGCACCTTGGAGGCACCCATGCCCACGAACATCTCCACGAACTCCGAGCCGGAGATGGAGAAGAAGGGCACGTTGGATTCGCCTGCCACGGCTTTGGCCAGCATGGTCTTGCCGGTGCCCGGAGGGCCTACCAGCAGAATGCCCTTGGGCATGGAAGCACCGATCTCCTCGTACTGCTTGGGGTCGTGCAGATAATTGACGATCTCCTGCAGGTTCTCCTTGGCCTCGTCCTCACCGGCAACGTCCGCAAAGCGGATGCCGTGGGTGGACTGCACATACACCTTTGCGTTGGATTTGCCCGCGCCGCCGAACATCATGGCACCCGGACCGCCGCCTGCCTTTTCCATCAGCTTTTTGTTCATCTGGTTGCCGATGAAACTGAACAGCAGAATGGGCAGCACGAACCACAGCAGAAAGCTGAGCACCGGCGAGCCCTGCTCCACGATCTCGCTGGAGAACTGCGCGCCGGCATCGTACAGACGCTCGGTCAGGCCGGGGTCGTTCATCAGGCCGGTCTTGTAGATCTGCTTGCTGTCCTTATCCGTAAAAATGATCTGGTTGGACTGGATATCCACCTTGCCGATGTTCTCCTGCTCGGTCATGCTCATAAAGGTGCCGTAGTCTACCTCCTGCACCTGACGCTCGGCCAGCCACGGCATGACCACAAGGTTGATGACCAGCAGCACCAGCAGCACGATGGCATAGTAGATGGCCAACGGCTTTTTGGATGGCTTGACTTCTTTCATGGGATGTTCCTCCTTCTATAAAAGTGGGCTTCCACCGTTTGCTGCGTCCAGTATACCACACCTTACCGCCCGGCAACAGCGCAGCGAGGGCAACTTTGCAAAAACTTAGCAGTTTCTTAACAAAGAGGGGGAAAGCCGCTCAGTTACCATATTATAGGTGCGCAAAGGGCTTGCCGGATGAGAGGGCAGGGGAGCAACGACCTCAATTTTGCATGATTTACCCCATGGTATTGTGAAATGCTTTCATCTTTATCCTGAACGAAACTTCTTGACACTTTCTGGCAGGCGTGCTAAAATTATCTCACTTTCAACAAAGTGCAAATGCGTTGACGGGGATAAAACGATCTTTCTTCTGCGTGCAGAGAGCCGCCGGGTGGTGCAAGGCGGGTGCAGAGAACTTCGGATACTGGCCCCTGAGCGGCAGAGCTGAACGGACAAGTAGGTTCTGACGGACGCCCACCGTTACAGGGGCAGCGATTCGCCGTTTTGGCCGATCGTGCAAAGTGGCTGTACCTGACCGTGCAGCAAGGAGAGTGGTACCACGGGTGCCCTGTAAAAGCAATTTACAGGCTCTCGTCTCTCAAGGTTTTCGCCTTGAAAGACGGGAGCCTTTTTGTATGATAACCCTCTCAGTTGCATGATGGAAACAGCTCCCCCTTCGGGGGAGCTGGCAGCCCCGCAGGGGCTGACTGAGAGGGCTCGTCTCACCACAACATCAGGAGGACAACAGGATGATGGACGCTACCAAGTACGCACCGGGGTACTACCCGGTACCCGCCGGTTATGACAGCTGGGTAAAAAAAGACCATATTGAAAAGGCTCCCGCATGGTGCAGCGTGGATCTGCGGGACGGCAATCAGGCGCTGATCGTGCCCATGAGCCTTGCAGAAAAGCTGGAGTTCTTCCAGATGCTGGTGAAGATCGGCTTCAAGGAGATCGAGGTGGGCTTTCCCGCCGCCAGCGAGACCGAGTACGAGTTCCTGCGCACCCTGATCGAAAAGGATATGATCCCCGCCGACGTCACCGTGCAGGTGCTGACCCAGTGCCGCGACCACATCATTCGCCGCACCTTCGAGGCAGTCAAGGGCGCACCCCGGGCGGTGATCCACTTCTACAACTCCACCTCCGTGGCGCAGCGGGAGCAGGTGTTCCACAAGTCCAAGGAAGAGATCAAGCAGATCGCCGTAGACGGCGCAAAGCTGGTCAAGCAGCTCAGTGAGGAGTACGAGGGCAACTTCCTGTTTGAGTACAGCCCCGAAAGCTTTACCGGCACCGAGGTGGACTACGCCGTAGAGGTGTGCAACGCCGTGCTGGATATCATGCAGCCCACCCCGGAGCGCCCCATGATCATCAACCTGCCGGTGACCGTGGAGATGAGCATGCCCCATGTGTACGCCAACCAGATCGAGTACTGCGACAAGCACCTGAAGTACCGCGACAGCGTGATCATCTCCACCCACCCCCACAACGACCGCGGCACCGGCGTGGCCTGCGCAGAGCTGGCAGTGCTGGCGGGCGCACAGCGCGTGGAGTGCTGCCTGTTTGGCAACGGCGAGCGCACCGGCAATGTGGACGCTGTGACGCTGGCCATGAATATGTACAGCCACGGCGTAGACCCCAAGCTGGACTTCTCGGATATGCCCGCCATCTGCGCCACCTACGAGCGAGTGACCCGGATGCATATCTACGAGCGTACCCCCTACGCCGGACAGCTGGTGTTTGCCGCCTTCTCCGGCAGCCATCAGGACGCTATTGCCAAGGGCATGGCGTACCGCAAGCAGACCGGCGAGCACCGCTGGACCTGCCCCTACATCCCGGTGGACCCCCACGACATCGGCC
>ERZ791865.805-NODE-805-length-39185-cov-3.568541_pt1 | contig 39185 bp, 29 predicted proteins | sample MGYA00509942_ERZ791865 | MGnify/ENA primary metagenome ERZ791865 (study PRJEB30046, sample SAMN00792098) | human gut metagenome | study: EMG produced TPA metagenomics assembly of the A metagenome-wide association study of gut microbiota in type 2...
CCTTAAAAATAGTTGAAAACGGGGTCTGTACCGATTATGATGAAGAAAGAGCGACGGAGATCCTGTCGCCGGATCAGGTATGTTTTCATGCGGATATGCATGCTGGTACAGAGACAGCTTCCGCGTGGGGCTGTGACCTTACATATGAATATATCAAGATAAATGCAGAGTATAGAAAGTGAGGAAGTAAATAAGATGGTAAAGGGAGATTATACAGTAGATCAGGTAATATCAAAAGCACAGACACTGATCGAGGCTTTGCCTTATATCAAGAAATTTCAGGGGAAAACAATTGTTGTAAAATATGGCGGAAGTGCTATGTTGGATGAGAATCTGAAATATAATGTGATTGAAGATGTTGCATTATTAAAGCTGGTTGGACTGAAACCGGTTATCGTGCATGGTGGCGGTAAGGAGATCAGCAAATGGGTAGAGAAGATTGGAAAAGAACCTGAATTTATCAATGGACTTCGTGTAACAGACGGGGAGACAATGGAGATTGCCGAGATGGTATTATCCAAGGTAAATAAGAGTCTTGTCAGCATGATGCAGAAGGTTGGTTTAAAGGCTGTGGGTATCAGTGGAAAGGATGGTGGACTGTTTACCGTTAAGAAGCGTCTGCCGGGTGGAAAAGATATCGGTTATGTAGGCGAGATCACAAAGGTTGATACAGAGGTGATCGATGCACTGGTCGATCAGGATTTTATACCTGTTATCGCCCCTATCGGTGTCAGTGAAGAATATGAGGATTATAATATTAATGCTGATGATGCTGCATGTGCTGTTGCAACAGCATTAAAGGCAGAAAAGCTGGTATTCTTAACAGATATTGAAGGTGTATTTATCGATCCGACAGATAAGTCTACCCTGATCTCAGAAATGGATATCCATGAGGCAAAGGATATCATTGAGAAAGGTGTTGTCGGCGGTGGTATGCTTCCAAAGCTTAATAACTGTATCACAGCCATGGAAAATGGTGTATCAAGAGTTCATATTTTGGATGGTCGCCTGAAGCATTGCCTGCTTCTTGAGTTCTTTACTCAGAAGGGTATCGGTACTGCAATCTTAAAAGAGCCTCTATTCTAAATGATAATTTTAGCAAAACATAAAAAATAAAACAGAAAAAGATCGGAACTGTGTGGTAATAATGAGAAAAACCAGGAACTACAGTTCCGGTCTTTTTTCTATTTTACTATTGTAAAAGGAAAAGAAGTTCGTTAAAATGGAAATGTGTATGGTCATATCGGCATATACAGGAGGTTATGCAGATATGATGAAGAAAAAAAGAAGAAATGCCGGCTGTGTTTTATTCAGGGTAGTAGCCGGATTTATGATTATTTTCATGCTGTCGGGCTGTGGAAATGATCACGTTTCCTATGAACCTGCAGATGTGACAGATGATGCAGATGCACAGGTGACAGAGCAGCAGACAGATGAAAGTTCGGCAACATCGGAAAATACAGGATATGTATATGTCTATGTGTGCGGTGCTGTTAGGCAGGAAGGGGTATACCGGCTGCCGGAAGGCTCCAGGATCAATGATGCACTGATTCTTGCGGGTGGACTGACTGAGGATGCTGCTTCAGGTGTTTTGAATCTGGCAGAGTCGGTTCAGGATGGACAGAAGCTTTATTTTCCAACGAAGGATGAAATGGAGAATCAGCAAGGTGTTCCGGTAGACGGAACATATACGGATGGTCAGGCGAACAATAGTGAACAGTCACAGAAAATAGATATCAATACGGCTGATAAAGAACAGTTGATGACACTTTCCGGTATCGGAGAGGCGAAGGCAGAATCCATCATCCGATATAGGGCGGAGCATGGAAATTTTGCACAGATTGAAGATATTACAAATGTAGACGGGATTGGCGAGAGCCTTTTTCAGAAGATAAAAGAATATATATATGTTAAATAAAGATATAGGGGTGTAATCGTATGAAAAAAGTACTGGTTGTAGATGATGAAAAATTGATTGTCAAGGGATTGAAATTCAGTCTGGAACAGGATGATATGGAAGTCGATGTCGCCTACGATGGTGGAGAGGCATTTGAAAAAATAAAGAACAATTCATATGATATCGTTCTTCTTGACATTATGATACCGGTATATACAGGAATAGAAGTCTGCCAGATGGTGCGTGAGTTTTCCAATGTCCCGATCATAATGCTGACAGCAAAGGGAGAGGACATGGATAAGATCATGGGGTTGGAATATGGAGCAGATGATTATATCACAAAGCCGTTTAATATCCTTGAGGTTAAAGCAAGAATAAAAGCAATTCTCAGACGAAGCGGTAAGAAGGCAGAACCTGTAAAACCTGTGAATATCATGGAAATTAATGGTATGAAGGTAGAGCTTGACAGCAGACGGGTATTTGTTCATGGAAAAGAACTGAATCTGACAGCAAAAGAATTCGATCTTTTGGAATTATTAATGGCACATCCGAATAAAGTATATTCAAGAAACGAACTTCTTGATACTATATGGGGAAGTACATATCCGGGAGATGCCCGTACCGTGGATGTCCATGTTCGAAGACTCAGAGAAAAGATCGAAGATAACCCGGGAGAACCGGTATATATCCATACGAAATGGGGCGTCGGCTATTATTTTAAAGGCTGATATTTGCGATGAAAAAAGACAGAAATGATGATTTGAAAAAGACAAATATCATGATACATGGAAAACAGCATATTCGTCTTCAGACAGTGCTCTTTCTGATTATTGTTCTATTGGTGTTCCTTGTCGCGATAGGTATGCGAACTGTTTTTTTCAATTTGCTTGTAAAAAATGAATATCGTGATGTTGAAAAGCTTCTGAGAAATAATTCAAAAAATCTGGAATATCTGGTCAATGATATTAATTCAGAAGCCGAGGGCACAAGTCAGACTTATCAGGGAGTAGATACACTTGCGTACAGTATGTCGGCCAGGATCATTATCGTTAATACAGATTATAATGTGATCTATGATAGTTTTCGTTTAATGAGGGATACTTATATCATGGATAATGATATTCACAGAATCATGAGCGGTGATGAGGCGGAAAAGATGGTGGCAGATGCTGCTTCGATCGAGTACATGTTTCCTGTGGTAAATCGGGAAGGCTATACCGATGATGTAGCAGTAGTGGCAGTCAGTCTTAAGGATTTCAATGATAATAAGATATATCTGGAGTATCGTGCGAATATTTTGATCTGTATATTTTTGGTACTTGGAGTGATTGCTGCTGTAGTGATTTCTTATACAGCGATCCGTGACACCAGAGAGATACGCAGACAGCTTTTGAACATGAAGGATGGATTCCTTGGGCAGCTTCAAAAGACCGGTTTATGGAAAGAAACCGGTATGGTCGTGGATAATATGAATGGGATATTTGCAAAAGCTCAGCTTCTGGAGGAATCACGACAGGAATTCGTATCAAATGTATCCCATGAATTGAAGACGCCAATCACATCTATGAAGGTTTTATCCGAGTCCATATTGATGCAGGAGAATGTTCCTGTTGAGACATATCGGGAATTTATGAATGATATTGTGCTTGAGATCGATCGCGAAGCCCAGATCATCAGTGATCTTCTGACTCTTGTAAAAACAGATAAGGGATCAGACAGTCTGAATATTGAACGCGTAGATATTAATGAGTTGATGGAGGTTATTCTGAAAAGATTGACTCCGTTGGCAGAAAAAAGAAATATTGAGATTACATTTGAGAGTTTCCGTGAAGTATCAGCGGATATAGATAAAGTGAAATTCACACTTGCAATATCAAATCTCATCGAGAATGGGATAAAGTATAATGTGGATGGTGGATGGATCAGGGTATCGTTGAATGCAGATCATAAAAATCTGTATATAAAAGTCGCTGATTCAGGTGTTGGTATACCGGAAGATTGTGTAGAGCATATCTTTGAACGTTTTTACAGAGTAGACAAAGCACGAAGCCGAGATACCGGAGGAACAGGATTGGGTCTGGCGATATCCAAGAATATTATCGTTATGCATAAGGGAATTATCAATGTATATAGTGAACCGGGTAAGGGAACTACATTTACGGTTCGTGTTCCGATGAATTATGTCAATTAGACGGAAGGATGAAGGAGTAAGATATGAAGACTAGAATCTTCGGTTATCGAATCGTTATTCGTATGGTCATGGTTTTTGCTTTATTATTTACACTGACAGGGTGTGGAGATAATAAAGTTAAGGATACGACGGGTTCGGGTCTGGATGCCAGTGAAGGCATGGATATATATACTATTTATTATATGAATGGTGACTGGACTGATTTTGTTGTTAAGCGTACGAATATTGACCAGCTTGAAGCAACAGAGAATACGATAGATAAATTAATGAATCTGTTGATAACATCAACAGATGACAAAAATTGCCAGATACCGGTACCAATGGGCATGGCTTATCAGCGCTACGCATATGATGGACAGGGTGTTGTGACGATTATGTTTAATCTGGATTATGAAACTGCTGAGAATTATCAGATCTTGCTGTGCAAGATGGCATTTACAAATACTCTTTGTCAGGTTGAGGGTGTTGATAAAGTATCCTTTGAGTTGTCTGATCTGATCGGAGAGAGGGAACTTGATACGAGTGTCTATTCAGAACAGTCTTTTTCAACCATAGACGGTAATTTTTTGAAGTCTGATTATTCGGTTGATATCTATGTGCCTGATACAACCGGAAAACGCTTGGATAAGAAAACAATTGTGATCGATGCAATGTCCTACAAGACATCGGAAGAGCAGGTGATGGAAAATCTGCGAAACTCAAAGGAGTGGAAAAGTCCGTTAGGAGATGATATAGATATTTTGGACATCTATGTTCAGGATCGTGTCTGCTATGTGAATTACAGCAGTTCTTTTCTGACAAATGTAGAACAGTATGATGACAGGATACTTTTGTATTCTATCGTAGATTCACTGGTTCAGCTTTCGGATGTAGATAAGGTTGTATTCAAGGTAGATGGTAAACAGGATTTGATCTATGGTGAAAATCTTGATTTTACTAAAGCTTATACGGCAGATTATTCAATTTGTAATTAAAGACACAGCTGTAAAATGCAACTTCGCAGAGGCCGGCATTTGAAAGTTATATAGCTGTGCGTCAGGAGGAAAATAAAATAAAAAGACCACTGTTTTGGGTAGCGTGTGCCTTTCTGTTTGGAGAGACGGGGGCAATAGCTGGCAGCAGATGGTGTATTTGGGCTACAATCATATTTGCAGCTCTTTTTGTTATGCACAGATATGAGATGATCGTGCATACGAATGATCGTGTGAAGAAGTTCAGTCCTAAGAGCTTTTGTATAAAGCTGAACACAGGATATAAGTATAGACGGAGAAGAATCGATTGTGTACATAAGTGGCGTAATACAGTGTTTGTATGGCTGATCTTTGTTTTTGTGGGAATTGCAGGGTATTGCAATATGTCCTCGCTCCGGACACAGGAGAATTTTGCAAAGGTTGCAGCGGGGGCTTCCTGTAAAGTGAGAGGAATTATATATGATAGGCAGGAGACGACTACCGGCTGGGTGATACAGATTCGTGCAAAGAAAGTGGTTATCAATGTAGCCGAAGAGACAAAAGTAGCTGAAGAGGCAAAAGTAGCCGAAGAGACAAAAGGAGCTGAAAAAACAAAAGAAATTGAAGAAGTAGGTAACCAGCTTGCTTATTCGGGACAGATGAAGATAGTCGCATATATGTCAACATCGGAAAAACCGATACTTGGACAAGATGTAGTGCTGTCCGGTGTTGCAGCTTTACCGGAGCATGCGACGAATCCGGGTGGATTTGATGCAGCGGATTATTATAAGGCAAAGAAGATATTTATGTTCTTAAAAGATACTTCTTATGTGGAAACAGGAGTGAAAAAATCTGAACTGTTGAATACCCTGCAGGGGATAAAGGAACGGGTTGCTTCCGTATATGATCAGACATTTGAGCCGAAGGCTGCTTCGGTTCTTTCTGCAATGGTACTAGGTGATAAGCGAGGGCTGGACAGGGATACAAGAAATATGTATCAGCTAAATGGAATTGCACATATTCTTGCGATATCGGGGCTTCATATAGCGATACTTGGTATGACACTTTTTGAATGGCTTCGTAAAAGAACAGGGTCTTATCGTATTTCCGGATGTGTGGCGATGATTGTGGTTGTATTTTATGGAATTATGACAGGACTGTCCGGATCTACCAGCCGGGCGGTGATTATGATGGGACTTGTAATGATCGGAAAAGCAAAAGGACGATCTGCGGATCTTCTGACATCGGCAGGAATTGCAAGTATAGGCATGGCTGTATGGAATCCGTATGTGATCCGGGATGCAGGTTTTCAATTATCCTTTGCTGCTGTTGCAGGATTAGCGGTGATTCATCCGGTATATGTTCAGACATTCGGGAAAAAGGGGAAACTGAGGCAGGCATTTGGGGTCAGTTTGTCATCTTCTCTGGCTACCCTTCCAATCTGTGTATTCTATTATTATCAGTTCCCGTTATATGGAATACTTTTAAATCTTCTGGTTGTGCCGTTAGTTTCCTGCTTGTTGATGTCGGCACTTGTAACAGCAGGATGTGGCATTATTTCTATAAAGGCGGCAGAGCTTGCCGGGATACCGGCACATTTTATTCTGATATTGTATGAAAGACTGTGCGGTCTGTCCGAGAAGATTCCATTTAGCAGTATAAATGTAGGGCATATTTCTGTTCGAATGGTTCTCGTTTATTATTTGGGACTTGGAGTGGTTCTTTTTATCTTGAGGTGTTATGCGGGAGAGAAGAATTCCTCTCAGAGTACGGATGAGAACAATTCGGCGGGCGAAGAAGTTAATAAGTCGATGAGAAATAATTTGGCAGGCAGGAAGTTGGAAAAGCCAATGACAAACAATCCGTCAGACAAAGACTTAGCAAAGCTGTCGAGGAGCAAAACATTAGGTAGAGACTTGACTAAGCCGGAGACAAACAGTCCGTCGGACAAAGACTTAGCAAAGCCGTCGAGGAGCAAATCATTAGGTAGAGACTTGACTAAGCCGGAGATAAACAGTCCGTCGGACAAAGACTTAGCAAAGCCGTCGAGAAGTAAAACATTAGGTAGAGACTTGACTAAGTCGGTGAGGAAAAAGTCAGGCAGATGTGGCAGATATTTATATGGAATTATACTTGTTATACTACTGACAGCGTTATATGAATACGCCAATTTTGATCGTTCATTTGTCACTGTATTTCTGGACGTTGGTCAGGGTGATGGAATTCTGATACGGACGGAGCAGGGAACTTCGATATTGATCGATGGAGGATCTACCAGCAACCAGAGAGTTGGGGAATATGTGCTGCTTCCGGCAATCAGGTATTATGGGATGTCGGAGCTTGATTATGTATTTGTGACGCATGGGGATGCCGATCATATATCAGGCATAGAGTATCTGCTGAATGCCGAACATATCGGTGTACGGATACGGAATCTGGTTCTTGCAAAGTATGGAGATAGACAAGGACTTGCAAATATAGAGACATTGGCAAAAGAGAAGAATATCAATGTTGTATATATGGAAGCAGGGGATAAGATTCAGGAAAAGCAGAATCCGGATATGGCAGGTTTGACTTTGGAATGTCTTTATCCCTCTGGGAGCACTTTGGAAGCAAAACAGGTGGTTGAGCGAGAAGCTGATAGTATAGCGGAAGCAAAACAGGTGGCTGAACGAGAAGCTTCTGGTATAACGGATGATAAGAAGATAGCAATTGGGTTGGATAATGCAATTACAGCGAATGTTCCGGGAGAAGAGGCTACAGGATCCGGTCTGAATGCGAATGATCTGTCAATGGTTCTTCTTGCGAAATATGATGGAAGAAAAATCTTGTTTACAGGAGATGCCGGAAGTATGGTAGAGAAAAGATTGATTTTAGAAAAAAGTATCCTGTTGTCAGAGATAGATGCATTAAAGGTGGGGCATCACGGTTCGCATTCCGCATCTTCCAAAGGTTTCCTTCAGACGACAAAACCGCAATATGCCATTATTAGCTGCGGCAAAAAGAACCGTTATGGACATCCACATGAAGAAACTCTGATGCAGCTTCAGACAATTGGTGCAAGGGTTTACCGCACCGATCAATGTGGTGCAATAATTTTACACATACAATCAGGAAAAATTATGCTTCATGGGTATGGGGGATAAAATTTATGATTTCTACCAAGCCTAAAATGAAATAATGGGTATATGAGAGAAAAGATTTGAATAATACCCTTGGTGAAGCGGGATTTTGGGTATTGTTCAAGAAAATAGGCTGTCATACCAATGCCAATGTCTGGGTGCAGGGTATGGAAGAAAGTAAGTTAAGATAATACCCGCAATAGAAGAGTGCACCGGGTATTGGAGAAGGAAAACGAAAATAATACCCGCCCCACCGGATTGAACAAGGGTATGGATAAAGAAAATTAGACAATATACCCCAAACAGGATGAGCAGAAGGGTATGCAAAGTGGGAAAATAGCCTGATACCATGGGAGAAGTGCTCTCAAGGGGTATTAATAAATGAAAATGAGAGTTATACCAATAAAAAATATTGCAGAATAACAGCATATAAAGAAACGAGGAGAATGCGTATGATCAAAGATATGATAATAAAAAGAATTGCTGAATTGAAAAATGAAATACATGAGATTGAGATGTTAGAGAAAACACTTCCGAAAGAAGAATTAATATGTGCCAAAAACGGAAAAGGACACAAGTGGTATTTGAAGAATGCAGGAAAATCAATATATCTGCCAAAGAAAGAGAGACACTTGGCTGAAAAACTTGCTATGAAAAAGTATTATATGTTAAGAAAAAAAGATTTAATGTGCGAGCTTGAAGCATGCAAGGCGTATATCAGGAAAATGCCAAATGAAAATGATACATCTGGTATGCTATTAAAAAATGAAGGCTATGTTGAATTGCTGGGAAAGGCATTTGGACCACATTCAGAGAATTTAGAAGCATGGATGGCAGAAGAATATGAAACAAATAAGAAATATCCGGAGAAGTTGAATATAAAAGGGACACAGGGCAAGTATCTTCGTTCTAAATCAGAAGCAATGATCGATAATGTTTTATTTCGGGAAAGAATACCATTTCGATATGAAAATCAATTGGTGCTGGATGGGATAGTAATGTATCCGGATTTTACGATTCGACATCCCAAAACAGGAGAGTATTATTATTGGGAACATTTCGGTATGATGGACAATTCGGAATATGCGAGTCATGCCTGCAGGAAAATAAAAACATATTGTGATAATGGAATAATACCATCTATTAATTTAATTATGACGTATGAAACCAGTGCTTGTCCTATCGGAATGGAAAGAATAGAGCAAGTGGCAGAATATTATTTCGGATAAATGACACATTTGATATAATGAATGCAAAATTATTTGCTCGCAAGGATGCTGATTTTGCGGAATGCATAGAATGTGCGAAGCACATGATATAATTATTATAAAGAAATGGCAAACTACACTCTACAGTGCGTAGAATCCGCAGAAATTCACCATTTCCTACGCTTTATGGGTATGATGCCGGATGCAGGTATGTAATAATCTGGTCAGAAAGGAGGCAGATATGGATCAGATCAGTATAGGCAGGTTTATTGCAGTAGAAAGAAAAAGAAAAGGTTGTACACAGAAGCAGCTTGCAGAAAAACTGAATATCAGTGATAAAACAGTTTCCAAATGGGAATGTGGAAAGGGATTTCCGGAAGTGTCCCTGTTATTACCTTTATGTAAGGAACTGGACATTACGGTAAATGAACTGTTGTCCGGTGCAAGAGTGTCTGAGGAAGAATATCAAAAGAAAGCGGAGGAAAATATGGTGAATATGATTAAAGAAAGAGAAGAAAACAAGAAGAAATTAATTCCTACAATTATAACGGGTTTAATTGCAACGATATCATTTATTACATTGATCATGGTTGTTGCAGTGTATACAGAGGTGATCGCAGTACCGGTTAAGATATTACTGGTAGTGATCGCATGTGTTATATTTGGTTGTGGACTTATGGTTGCGATGGAAGGTGAGCGCACCATCGGTTATTACAAATGCCGTCATTGCAATGAGTTGTTTGTTCCGACCTTTGGTGCATATACAATGGGAATGCATATGATTTCAACCAGATATTTGAAATGCCCAAAATGTGGAACAAAAACCTGGTGTAAAAAAGTTCTGGCAAAAGAAAATAGAAACATGATGTAAAAAAGTTCCGGTAAAAGAATTCATCCAGAATATCCAGAGCATCATCTGCATCCATATCGGATATGACTCTTGCGGCTTTATCAAGTGACAGTTCATCCAGATATGGTTTGGCATCATCCAGATAGGAGAAAATCTCTGCAAGCCGTGGGATATCGATCATAGTGTACAGGCGCATTCGTTCTGTTTCGCTCAGTTTTGTGATTGCTTCAGCATATCCTTGTCATGATAGTTAGACAAATGCCTTTGCAGCGTCTGTGCATTCTTTGTATTGCGAATGATCTTTACAAGTTCTGTTACATAATCTCTTTTAAATACTGTGATTTTCTTCATTGTGACCTCCTTCCTGCCTGTTGTTAGGCATAAAAATACATCGTCTCAGTGTGAAGACCGGATGGTCAGGATCGTCTGATGCGATGTATGGAAAGGCACACAACAATATAAGATGGGGTTATCGGATCTCCATAGACAGCCACATCCATTGATGCTTCGTTATTACAGCACCGCATATTTTACTTCGCCCAATACGATCGCAACTATCCATGAAAATTCACCTCCATTTGAAAATAGAATTTTGGAATTTGATATTTATCAAAACCTCTGAAACCATAACAAAATAAACTCAGATTGGCAACCTCTAAAAACATATATGGGAAAATTTTAATATTTGTGTTATATTTTTTAGGGAAATATAAAATACAGGAGGAAATCGGAAATGCAGATAGAACATGTTGCTATGTATGTAGAAGATCTGGAAAAGACAAAAGATTTTTTTATAAAATATTTCGATGCAAAAGCCGGTGAGCGTTATTATAATCCACAAACAGAGTTTCAGTCTTATTTCTTAAGCTTTGATGGTGGAGCAAGACTTGAGATCATGCAAAAGCCAAGGGTGTCAAATCTGAGAAAGGAACTGGCAAGGATCGGTCTTATTCATGTGGCTTTTTCGGTTGGAAGCAGAGAGAAAGTCGATGAACTTACCAAGAGACTTCAGGAGGACGGATATAAAGTCATCAGTGGACCGCGGGTGACGGGAGACGGATATTATGAGAGCTGCATTTTTGATGTAGAGGATAACCAGATCGAGATTACGGTCTAAGTGACAAGAGAAAGATGAGAGAGAAATTGAAGCGGAAGGATCGATTGGGAATCCGACTGGTGGCATATCTGGTGGGCTTTGTACCGGGATCGGTAACAAAGGCATTTGGAATATGGCGTGATCATCTGTATTACGGAAGAATATCATAGACAGGTGTTGAAAATAAAAACGGTATTTGGCATAATGTACTGGAGCAGGAAAGAAAGGAGACATAGCTATGGCAGCAGGAAAAAAGCAGAACGATAAGGATGCAATGGCGGTTATAAATGAGCATATAAAAAACGAAAGCTATGCTCCGGTATATCTGTTATATGGGGACGAAACATATCTCGTGAACCAGTACAGAGATAAATTGCTTTCGGCGGTAACAGACCGTGACGACAATATGAACTTTGCAAAGTTTGCAGGCGAGAAGACAGATCCGATGGAGATCATAGGCTTCTGTGAAACAATGCCGTTCTTCGCTGATCGGCGTGTGGTGCTGGCAGAAGGGACCGGATTGTTTAAAAAGAGCTGTGAGGAATTTGCGGAGCGGATCAAAGAGCTGCCGGATACTTCGCTGATCCTGTTTGTTGAGTCAGAAGTTGATAAGAGAAATAAATTATATAAAACCGTTGATAAGCTGGGAGAAGCCCTGTGCTTTGAAACTCCAAATGAGAAGACTCTGGCTGTATGGGTTAAAGGAATGTTCAAAGGCGAAGGAAAACAGATAACCGATGATGCAATCCGTTCGCTGATTGAGCATACCGGATCGGATATGAATTCGATCAAGAATGAGATTGATAAACTGATAAGCTATACAGTGGACAGAGAGGCTGTAACGGCATCCGATGTCGAGAATCTCTGCGTGGGGAATTCGGAAGGACATATCTTTGAGATGATTGATGCAATCTCCAGAAAACAGCAGGATCGAGCAATCCATCTGTACCATGAGTTGCTTGAGAATCGGGAACCGGCGATGCGGATTTTGTTTTTGATAGCGAGACAGTACGATCTGTTGTTAAAGACTAAGATGTGTCTTGCTGAGAATAAGAATTATGCAGATACGGCATCTGTACTTGGGGTTCCGTCCTGGTCGGTGAAGAAATATGCGGAACAGTGCCGGAATTATTCGGAACAGGAATTAAAGAAGATCATGGAAGCCTGTCAGGATACTGACTATAAATTAAAGACGAGTCAGGCATCGGATGTAGTGGCAGTGGAAGTGCTGTTAATATCATTGAGTCGGTAGCTGGTATGTGACGCGCAGGAATGCAGTGAGTCAAAACATACCGTAGGTATTGCGATTTGGATGCCGGAATTATTACACAAAAAAACAGAACCTCAATGGTTCTGTTTTTTTGACGGTTTTGATTATATATGTGCAGCCTTACATATGTAATCAATTATAAAAATATATATGAGTCAGATTAAGCCATCTTGTTGACAGCGGCTGTGAGACGTGATACTTTACGAGAAGCATTGTTCTTGTGGTAAACGCCCTTTGAAGCAGCCTTGTCAATCTCTGAGATAGCAACCAGAAGATTTGCCTGAGCAGCTTCTTTGTCACCAGCAGCGATAGCAGCTTCTACCTTTTTGATAACTGTCTTAACCTTAGACTTGATCATCTTGTTTCTTAAAGTCTTCTTGTCAATTACTTCAATTCTTTTCTTTGCAGATTTGATGTTAGCCAAAATTCTCTACCTCCATTTGAATTATAGATTATAATAAGGTTTTTACATTAAAACCGGACACGGACAATTCAATGTAAACATACTCATCAATATTAGTATAGAGAGATTTATTTGTCAAGGGGCGAAGTGAAAATATTTCCATTTCTGAAAAATAAGATCGGATCTTATTCCTATCAATTTTATTTCTATCTTATTTCATCCTATTTCTGGTACTTGTTGGCTTGTATGGAAAGGGAGGACATGGTATACTGTCTCTATTAGTGCGTTATATATTATTACATACCAGGAGGTAAGAAAATGTTTGGATTTGATGAAATTACAAAAGTGGATCCGGAAGTTGCGGCGGCAATGACGGATGAACTGAACAGACAGAATAACAATCTGGAGCTGATCGCATCAGAGAATATCGTATCAAAGGCAGTTATGGCAGCTATGGGAAGCCATCTGACAAACAAATATGCGGAAGGTTATCCCGGAAAAAGATATTATGGTGGATGCCAGTATGTAGACGTAGTGGAAGATCTTGCCAGAGAGCGTGCAAAAAAATTATTTGGATGTGAATATGTAAATGTTCAGCCACATTCCGGAGCACAGGCGAATATGGCAGTATTTTTCGCTATTTTAAATCCCGGCGATACGTTTATGGGAATGAATCTGGATCACGGCGGACATCTGACACATGGTTCACCTGTAAATATGTCCGGTAAATATTTTCATTGCGTACCTTATGGTGTAAATGATGATGGATTTATAGATTATGACAAGGTTCTTGAGATCGCAAAGGAATGCAAGCCAAAGCTGATCGTAGCAGGTGCATCAGCATATGCAAGAGCAATCGATTTCAAGAGATTCCGTGAGATCGCAGATGAGGTTGGGGCATATCTGATGGTAGATATGGCACACATCGCAGGTCTTGTAGCAGCAGGACTTCATATGAGCCCGATTCCATATGCACATGTTACAACAACTACTACACATAAGACACTTCGCGGACCTAGAGGTGGTATGATCATGTGCAGCAACGAGATCAATGAGAAATTCAACTTCAATAAGGCAGTATTCCCTGGTATCCAGGGTGGACCTCTGATGCATGTCATCGCAGGTAAGGCAGTATGCTTAAAGGAAGCATTACAGCCGGAATATAAGGAGTATCAGGCACAGGTTGTGAAGAATGCAGCAGCACTTGCCTCTGCATTAATGGCAAGAAGCTTCAATATCGTATCAGGCGGAACTGATAACCACCTTATGCTGGTAGATCTTCAGAATCTGGACCGTACCGGTAAAGAAGTGGAGAAGCTTTTGGATGAGGTTCATATCACTGTAAATAAGAACACAGTACCAAATGATCCAAAATCTCCGTTTGTAACAAGCGGTATCCGTATCGGAACACCTGCAGTTACAACCAGAGGTGCAAATGAAGCTGATATGGAGACAATTGCTGAGGCTATCAAGGCAGCAGTTATTGATGATGATAAGGCAAGAGCAGAAGCCCTTGTTAAGAGTATTGTAGAGAAATATCCACTGTATGCATAAGGTTGTTATATGGAAGATTTATTTGACGAGAAGCTGTTAGAAGCGATCCGGCTTGCAGAAGCATTGCAGGATGGACAGTCAGAAGAAAAAGAGCCAGAAGTAAAACAGGAAACCGAAAGTAGCAGTCCGGTTAGCCGGCAGGAAGAACCGGCTGCTGACCCGGCTCCTCAGACAGGTGAAGAAGCTGTTGATCTGTTGATTAAAGAGATCGTACAGGAAGCGCAGGATGAGATTGCAGCGGAAGGAATCCGAACCGAAGATATAAAAAAGAATTTTTTTCAAAAGAAAGCGGAAAATCAGAACGAAACTTCGTTCAGAGAAAAAACTCAGAATCAAAAAAGAGATATTGAGAAAAGTACAGATGAGGATCTGTATGTACGTGCGCGGGAACATAAGCGAATGGGACCGAAAAAGCTGCGTGATCCGTGGAGTCTGAAGAAGAAAATAATTGTTGGCACATTTGTGGCGATCCTTGTTCTGGTCGGAATACCGACAGCCATTCTGGCTTGGATGATAAATCAGGGAAAGAAACAGCTGGCAGCAAATGCAGCATCGGAGATCATCAGTTTTCATGAGGATGGTTCGCATTCTACTTCGGTAACCTATAATGGAAAAAATTATGTATATAATAAAGACATTATATCGATCCTTGTATTTGGCGTAGATAACAGCGAGTATCAGGCACCAAAAGAGGATTCTTCCGATGACCTGAATCTGTATGGGGAAGAGACAACGGAAGAAACCGATACCAGAGACAGGGATGATGAATTGACATATTCCGATGCAAATGGATCGGAATATGTACGGTATGGTGGAAGGGTTGATATGTGTTTCCTGTTTGTATTTAATAAAAAGACAGGAAAACTGGATGTGATCGATATTAACCGGGACAGCATGACGGATGTCGATATCTGTACAACGAAGGGCGAGGTCGCGCTGACTGATACGATGCAGGTGGGGCTTGCCTATGGATATGCAGATGGCGGGACGATAAGCTGTCAGAATTTCACAAAGAAGATTTCAGAGATGCTCTACGATCTTCCGATCCATGGCTATATCGCACTTGATATGGAAGGAATTGCGGATATCAATGACGCGGTAAAAGGTGTTACCCTATATGCCAAAGATACGGTGAGTGAGAATGTATTTGCCAAGGATACAGTGACACTTGAAGATGAGGATGCATATAAGTATGTAGAGAAGATGGCGACCAGAGTGGAGACTCTTGGGGAACATGCAAACAGGATGGCAAGACAGGAACAGTATCTTACTTTATGGATTGAGCGTTTCCTGCAGCTTTATGGAGATAGCAGGAAAGAAGCAAAGGTTGTATATGAAGCGGCAAAACCATATATGCAGACAAATCTGGATCGGAATGATATCCTGTATTTATATTATCGGATGCATGGTATTGATCTGAATGTGGCGGAGTCGGATGTGACAGATCTTCCGGGTAGATACGAGAGAAACACATATTTTGATGAATACAAACTGGATCAGGAAGCGTTGGTTGATTTATTGATCCGGGTATTTTATACAGAAAAAGAATAATTTGTAAAAATGTTCCAAATGCGGATTGAAGCAAGATCGGAAAAATGGTAAAATTGACCTAGATTTTGCGGATTTTCCGTATTTGGAATTTTTATTTTACAAGGCGGTCTGCTCCGCAGACAAACGAAGACATGGAGGGTTGCATAATATGAAAAAATGTGTAAGATTCGTAACGGCGTGGCTGCTAACCATTGTAATGGTAGCAGTGACAGTATTCCAGTGGGGAGGGCTGGCGGCAGGTGCCGGAGAAACCGTACAGGCGGCAGACTTGATCGATCTGAGTGATGAAGACACGAATAACGTAAAAATTAATCTGACAAATAGCACAGGGAACTTCCGGTATACAGGTTCTCCGATTGAACCGGAAATTTCTGTTACCGTGAATGGACAGACGATCAGCCCGAATTGTTATACGGTTGAATATAAGGATAATGTAGAGCTTCGAAAGGGAACAGAATCAGCTGAGATCTGGATCTATGGTATTGAGAGTCGGGGATATACAGGTTCTCAGTATGCATATTTTCATATTATAGAGGGCGATATTTCAAAAGCTGACGTTGCTTTTAAAGGTGATGCATATTATAACAGTACAGGATCGATCCTGTATGTGCCATATGTAAAACCGGGAGTAATGAATCCACTTATTGATAAAGTATCCTATGGAGGGAAAAAGTTAACTGAAAATAAGGATTATACATTGACAAAGGGAAACGCATTAAAAGGAGTTGGAGAAAGTGGCAATCTTGTTATTACAGGAAAATCAGGCTCTAACTGGTCATCGGCTTCTTCTTACAGTAAGAAAATACCTTGGCAGGTAGTAAAGGCAGATATTGCGTCCGAGAATATCACCATGGAATATACGAATTGTACCTATGATGGAACAGCAAAGGCACCAAAGATTACAATAGAGGATTCCAGATTCAGAACATATTATCCAACAGCAACAGTTGATGGAACATTGGAAGAGGGTACAGATTATACAGTTACATATGGCGATGCAGCTCATGATAATATACAGCCGGGAACCGTGAAAGTAGTGATCACAGGAAAAGGTAATTATTCTGGTTCGGTTGAGAAAGAATTTACGATCAGTGATGCCGGAAAGAATCAGGATATTTCCCAGGCGGATATCAAAGTATCGGATGCAACTTATACCGGTGCAGCGGTGACTCCGGATGTAAAAGTTGTCTATGCCGGTACGACATTGAAAAAGGATAAGGATTATACGGTTCAATATCGAAATAACATAAATGTTGGTACAATGACTGCAACTGCAGTTATCAGTGGAATGGGTGATTATACAGGCTCGGTAGAAAAGAACTTTACGATCAATAAAAAGGATTTGAGTGATCCGACCATTAAGGTTACAGCAAGTGATGTGACATATGCATATGGTTCTAATGTTTCATCACCTGTAATTACTGTTACAGATACAGCATCGGGAAAAGAATTAACTGGTGGAACATATGGTACAGATTATACGATCAGTTATCCTACACGTCCTACAGAAGTTGGAGACAATTATTCATTTACGATCACAGCAAAGGCAGATTCTAATTATACAGGAACTGCAACAGGTACATATCGGGTGCTGCCACTTGATGTGTCACAGTCCGCACAGGTGACACTGGCACAAACGGAATATGAGTATAATGGTGAGGCGTTTAAGCCTGCTGTAACAGCTGTAGTTGTAAATGGAATAACCTTGGAAACCGGAAAAGATTATGCAGTAGATTATAAGGATAATATAGATGCTGGTGATAAGGCTAAAGTTATTGTTACATTTAAAGGAAATTATACAGGAAGTGTGACATCATACTTTACGATCACATCACCACTTCCAAATGTTAAAGATGCGTCTCTTACAATATCGGATCAGACATATACAGGAAAACAGATCACTCCGGATGTAAGTACGATAACGATAGCAGGTCAGACCTTTACAAAGGATAAGGATTATACTGTTACTTACGGGGAGAACAAGAATGTTGGTTATGGTCAGATCACATTGACAGGAAATAAACAGACCTGTGCAGGAACCCGTTTGATTGAGTTCAAGATCAATGCAGCGAATATTAATCGGGTTTGTACCGTGAAAGGTCTGGTATCCGGTCAGAAATTCGCATATACCGGTTCGGCGATTATACCAAAGATATCTGTAATTTATAGAAACATTACTCTGGTTGAGAATGAAGATTATACGATCCAGTATAGTTCATCGAATCCGGTAAAAGCGGGATCGTACGTTGTGGTGATCACTGGTAAAGGTAATTATACAGATCATATAGACCTGTTGTATATGATCACTTCCGTTTCTATTGATAGTGCAACCGTTAAATATGCAGAATATGATAATATCTATAATGGATCTGCAAAAAAACCTAAGGTTACAAGCATTGTAACGGAAGATGGAACAACAATAACTGATCTGAATGCTTTTGATGTTACATATACAAATAATGTAGATGCAGGAACAGCTACGATTACAGTAAAACCAAAGAGTACAAATAGTAATTATACAGGAACTGCAAGTACAACCTTTACGATCAAGAAAGCGACCCTTTCAAATGACACCTGTACGATCAGTACTGTTTCGGATCAGACATTTACCGAAAACGAGATCAAGCCGGAACCGACACTGACAATTGCCGGAAGAACCCTTGTAAAAGGAATTGACTATACAGCGGATTATATAGATAACATAAATGTCGGAACAGCGACGATCCGGTTTACAGGAACAGGCAACTATACAGGTAATGCAGTAAAGACATTTAATATCGTAAGTAAGAGTATTGCAGGAGCCAGGGTAACGGTTCCGGCACAGATATATGCCGGTTCGGCATTTGCACCATCAGCTGATCGGATATCTGTTGTATTAGATGGCAAGACGCTGGATTCAAAGTATTACACAGTTAAGTATACAAATAATAAAGATGCGGGAACAGCTACAGCAACTGTAACAGGTAAAAACGGATATAGTGGTTCGGCATCAGGAGATTTCACGATCGAGAAAGCAACGATTGATAGTTGTACCGCCGAATATTCCGGAAAAATGATGTGGAATAACGGACAGGCAATTACGCCGGAGATCACTTTGAAACTCGGCAATTACACCCTTGTAAAAGGAACCGATTACACAGTTACTTATAATAACAATCAGAATGAAACCACAAAAGCGGAGATTAATGTAACAGGTACAGGCAATTTCACAGGAACTAAGACCTATTACTTTGAGATCACAAGAAACAGAACAGATATTAATGACAGTTCCATTAAGGTTAATGCATCAGATCTGGAATATGATGGTGGAAAGGAAGTAACACCGGTTATAACAGTGACACAGAACGGAAAGCTTCTGGCAGAAGAAGAATCTTATGATGTAGCTGTGATAAATAAGACCAAAGGATATGAAGTCGGTTCAGTAATTACTGTGAAGCTCACCGGTAAAGATGCATTTGCAGGAACAAGAGAAGTGACATTCGAGATCACGGCAATTGACCTTACAGGAGCAGTAGCAGAACTGGAAAAGGATACATTTGAGTATACAGGGGATGCGATCATTCCGGTTGTGAAGATGATCACGACAAAGTCAGGAAAGAAGATCACAGATCTGTCTGAACTGAAGGTACAGCCTTCTTATAACACAAATGCAGGTACAGCAACGGTAACGATCACAGGCAAAACAAATAATTATACAGGAAGTACAATAAAGACATTTGAGATTCAGAAGAAGTCAATTGCGGCAGCAGATATTATCTGCGAGGTGAAAGATGCAACCTATAAAGGATCTCAGATACAGCCGAAGACATCAGATGAAATTAAGGTAACCAGAAATGGTAAGAAACTTAGTTTATGGACTGATTATAAGATTGTGTCCTATGGAGAGAATATCAATGCCGGCAAGGATGCCGGATCAATAGTCATCGAAGGTGTGAATAATTATACCGGTCAGAAGACAGTATACTTTACGATCAACCCGCAGAGTATAGCCGGAGCAACAGTAAATATTAATCGTTCTTATACCTATAATGGAAAGGCATGGGAGCCGCAGGCATCTGAATCTGATCTTACAGTCAGCGTAAATGGCAGACCGTTAAGTTCAGGTGACTACACGATCACACGCTATGATAATAATACAAATGCAGGTATAGCCACAGTTACAGTTGCAGGTGTTGAGAACTACACCGGAACAGTGACAGGTAAATTCACGATTGCGGCTAAGAACTTACAGGATAGCAGCATTGATGTGAGATGTGCTTCAAAGGTATCCTATGAGGATGGTAAGGAATGTAAGCCTCCAGTCAGAGTTTATGATGGAAGTAAAGAACTGACTGGAAATGATTATACTGTTACCTACGAGAACAATACAGCTGTAACAACGGAATATTCAAAGGCAAAAGCTATTGTCAAAGGTATGGGTAACTATACAGGTCAGTTTACCAAAGAGTTTGAGATCAGTAAGGACATTATTAATATTACCGGTGCCACAGTAACGGTAAATAAGACATTTGTATATAACGGAAGTGTACAGACACCGGAAAAAACGGATATCACTGTAAAATTAGCAGATGGAACGGTACTTGATAATACATCATATACAATTGTAGCAGTAAAGGATAATATAGGTGCAGGTACGGCTACGATAACTGTAGAAGGCTGTGGAGATTACTCAGGTACAGCATCAGGAACTTACGAGATCACACCAAAGAATATCACAGAATGTCAGGTTCATTATTCTTCAAGTGTTGATTATACCGGTGCAGAATGTAGACCGGGAGTAACTGTAATGGATGGAGAAGCTGTAGAACTTACAAAGGATAAGGACTATACAGTTTCCTACAGCAATAATACAAATCCGGGAACAGCTACGATCACGATAAAAGGTCAGGGCAATTATACCGGAACCTATACCGGAAGCTTTACGATTGTAAAGAAGAATGATCCAACACCGGAGAAGATCAATCTGTCATCCGCTGTGATAACAGTTGCAGATCAGACCTATACCGGACAGGCATTGATACCAAGTATAACAGTAGTGTTAAACGGAGCGGTTCTTCCGGCATCAGCTTACACCATAGCATATAGCAATAATGTAAATGTTGGAACGGCAACTGTTACGGTTACAGGTCAGGGTAATTATGTTGGAAGCGCTTCGGCGACATTTACGATCAAGGCAGCAGCAAAGCCTGTTACACCTACGGTAACAAAGCCGGGTAAGGTAAAGGGAATCAGTGTAAAGAGTGTAAAGACAACATCTGCAACCCTGAAATGGAAGAAGGTATCAGGCGCATCCGGTTATATGATTTACAGGAAGAATCCATCGACCGGAAAGTCGAAGCTTGTGAAGACTGTAAGTTCAAAAACAGTTTCTTATAAAGCAACAAAGCTGAAATCAGCAACCAAGTATACATACACGATCTATGCTGACAAATTGTCAGGCAAGACCAAGATCAAAGGTTCCGGCACAGCATACACATTTGTTACAAAGCCGGGTGCTGTTAAGAAGACAAAGGCAGTATCCAAGAAGACAAAGACCTGTGTAGTAAGCTGGAAGAAGACAAAGAGAGCCGATGGTTATGAAGTCTATATGGCTACGTCCAAGAAGGGCAAATATAAGAAGATCGGTCAGACAAAGAAATTAACACTTACCAAGAAGAAATTAAAGAAAGGTAAGACCTGTTATTTCAAAGTCAGAGCGTATAAGACATATAAGGGCAAGAAAACCTATGGTGCTTATACAAAGGTTATAAAAGCAAAAATCAAATAGATGAAAACTTTATAAAAAACTCCATCCATAGCGGATCATATTCAGATAGAATAGAAACTGCTGTGGATGGAGTTTTATTTATATATGATTATTCTATAGTTTATAATGCTTGCCGTTAGGCATACGGATGTTATTTACATAAGATGTTTTTCATATAGGGAATTGCCAGATAATTGTCTGCCTGATCCTGTAAAAAGGAGATGATATTCTTATAAGGAAAGATTTTTGTCTCACAATCATCAGAAGAGTTCTGTGTATTAGAGCAGACCGCCTGATTACCAGAGCCGAATGCGGCCTGATCTTCAGACACGATTGCCTCCGCGGTTCCGACATATGCCGATAAACTTGTTTTTATCATTCCGGCATCTTCGGGTATACATTCTTTGATATGTATATCTTCCGCCCGGTATGATACATGATCCGGGACAAATGGATGAAACTGTCTGTTCAGAACAGGATTGATCCGGTCATACTCGCCATAGAACCATTTGTCAGAGAAGAAGTCCGCAAGCGGGATTCGTGCCTCCTGCCCTTTGAGAAGCCTTACAAATAAGGGATGCCTGGTATCGACAGAGGGAGCACCGGATTCATCTTCAAAGACAAAAAAATGCTGCCAGAAATCCGTCACATAGCTGGCATCCAGTTGTAAATGAGCAAGAATCCCCAGATCGATAGGAGAAAGCTCCTGATTCCCATACAGAGCATAAACCGCTGTCATGTCCGGATATTTCGTGATCTGATATTTCTGGTATAATGGACGAAAATGCGTTCGCTCTTTATCCGATGTGACATCGGGAAGGATGCATCCAAGCATGAATTCTTCTGTAAATGTCTTAGATATATTTATTTGTTTTTTTAAATTATTTAAAATCATTTCGCCTTCTACGAGGTGCATCAAAAATCCTGGCATTGTCTTGACCTTCTTTCTCAGATAATAATAGATAGTTTATAGTAGAGTGTCAAGCACGGAGAAATAAGCTGCACCATTCATTTCCGGTGTTGACGAAATATGGAAAAGGCTTTAAAGTAAACGACAGAAGTACATTTGTTTGAAAAGAGGTGCGGTATATGGGTACAAAGCTTTGCCCGATTTGTGACAGTTCGGTAAATAGTATTAATTTTTGCAAGACATGTAAGCGGTTTGTTACTCCAATCGAGAATAATCATACATTTTATCTGAATGAAAGACGAAGTGATGTAGATTATCAGCGAGATTATAATTTTGACGGAGATGTCTATGATTATAGTGCGGATAAGATGGAGGTAGAAGATACTGTATCTGACTGCCATGATGAATTTGAATTCGACAGGGATGAGCGAAAGGATTTTCATGACGGATTCGGATCTGATCATAACGAAGATTACAACCGGAAGGAGAAACAGAAAGCATATTCTGACATACAGAACGGACAGACTAAATCGACAGAGGGAGAATGGAAATCCTGGCAGAATCGTGCACCGGGAACTTCATATAATACAGGAAATAAGAAAAAGAAAGCATCTGCGCTTGCTATTATCGGTGTCATTATTGGTTTATGCTGCGAATTTTTACCGGTCATATTTGATCATATAAAGGATGATTCGTATGAGGCAGATACAGAAGAAGAGTATATAGAAGATGATACTTATATGGATCAGGATACGGAATGGGACAACGAAGACATAGATGATGCTTCACTTGTTGCTCCGGACGGCTATATGTATTATACTTCTCCCGGAGAAAAACAGGGAACAGAAGGTAATTATTACACGGCACTTTCAGCAGAAGAAGTGTCAGAGGATGGCGAGGAATGTACTCTGGTTGGTCATTATGATGGCACAGCCATGGCGGATTTTGAATCTGATATGCTTGCAGGCGCGCAGAATATGGGTATCGATCTGCAGGCGGATGAGTATGGCAGATATCTTGGACTCTATAAGTATGACGATGGAAATACCTGCTATGAGAAAAAAGATTCATTTTATGCAGATATGGGATTCCTTCGTGTTGCGGTCTATGGAGATTATAACTCTGACAGAATTCATTCATTGATGATCGCACAGAAGATTCAGGATGACAATGATTATTACCGTATGGATGATATATATACGATAATTGTAAATGCTCTTGATGAACCGGATCTGGAATCCGGAAGTGGTTACGATTCTATTATAGCAGGGCTCCATACTTTGCGTGATGCGACGGATACATCAGATGAAACGGGAAATAATTATACAGAAGTACATATTGGAGAATGGGAGATATCGGTTTCACGTCTGGGAGGCTATCTGTACGTTGATATGTATGTAGAGCAATAAAAAGGTTAAATCTTCATGAACAAAAATGCTATTATATTGCAAGCAAAAAAGAATATGTCTATAATGAATGCGAAATTATCAGAAATACATACAAAAGAAAGATACAGTATAAGAACTGTATAAAAGGAGGTTCCGATTGGACAATAATTTACCGGAAAACAGTAACAATAATAACAACAGCAATAATAACAATAATAATGGAAATAAAGGGAAAAACAATCGCTCGATCATTGTGATCCTGGTTATTTCCATTTTACTGACATTTTTATTCTGGCGCGTATTTGACCGGGTGTCATCCGGCAGAGAAGAGGAAGTCACATATGGTCAGTTTATCGAGATGTTGGATAAGGGCGAGGTTGGTTCTGTAAAGATCTACGGAAGCAAGATCGTATTTGAAAATAATGCTGATGATAAGCTGATCAGTAAGACCAAATATACAGCAACCAGAATATCGGATGACAGTCTGGCAGAGAAGCTTCGTCAGGCAAAGACCAAATATGGAACAGAATATGAAGGTGTAGATGAGAGTGGAAGTGCTATGGTCGGTACGATCATTTCTTATATTGTGATGATCGTTGCATTCTATCTGCTGTTGTCGATGATCATGAAACGAAGCGGCGGCGTAGGCAGAGCCAATGCGAAGATCTACGTTGAGAAGAAGACGGGCGTTACCTTTGCGGATGTAGCCGGTGAGGAAGAAGCAAAAGAGTCTCTGACAGAGATGGTTGATTTCCTTCACAATCCAAAGAAATATCTGGATATCGGGGCGAAGCTGCCGAAGGGTGCGCTGCTTGTCGGCCCTCCGGGAACCGGTAAGACCCTGCTTGCAAAAGCTGTGGCAGGTGAAGCGAATGTACCATTCTTCTCTATGTCCGGTTCCAGCTTTGTAGAGATGTATGTCGGTGTGGGTGCTTCCCGTGTCAGAGATCTGTTCAAACAGGCGACACAGATGGCACCATGTATTATATTTATCGATGAGATCGATGCGATCGGAAGAAGCAGAGATTCCAGACATGGCGGAGATTCCGAACGGGAGCAGACCTTGAATCAGCTTCTTGCGGAGATGGATGGCTTTGATACATCAAAGGGTATTGTAATCCTTGCAGCAACGAATCGCCCGGAGGTACTTGATAAGGCACTTCTTCGTCCGGGTCGATTTGACCGCAGAGTTATCGTAGAGAAGCCGGATCTGAAGGGAAGAATCGATACACTGAGGGTTCATTCCAAGAATGTCAAGATGGATGAAACCGTTGATCTTCATGAACTGGCACTTGCAACTTCAGGTGCAGTTGGTGCGGATCTTGCAAATATCATAAATGAGGGAGCACTGGCAGCCGTTCGTGATGGCAGAAGCCTGGTTTCTCAACAGGATCTGATCGGCGCGGTAGAGGTTGTATTTGCCGGCAAAGAGAAAAAGGATCGTCTGCTCAGTAAAGAAGAAAAACAGATTGTTGCTTATCATGAAGTCGGACATGCATTACTTGCTGCAATTCAGAAACACACTGAGCCAATCCAGAGGATTACAATCGTTCCAAGAACAATGGGATCTCTGGGTTATGTATGGCAGGTTCCGGAAGAAGAAAAATATCTGGAATCCAAGAAAGAGCTGGAAGCAGAGCTTATAACCCTGCTTGGCGGACGTGCAGCGGAAGAATTGAAATTCGACTCGGTGACAACAGGAGCATCAAATGATATCGAGAAGGCGACCAAGACAGCCAGAGCCATGATAACCATGTATGGTATGTCAGACAAATTCGGTATGGTGCAGCTTGAATCGATAGAAGGGCAGTATCTGGACAGAAATCTTGCCCTTCAGTGTTCGGATGAGACCGCTACCAAGATCGATAAAGAGATCCGTGATATGCTGCGAGATTCCTATAATAAAGCAAAAAGACTTTTGTCTGCTCATATGGCAGCCCTGGATTCCATCGCCAGCTTCCTTATAGAACATGAAACGATCACCGGCAAAGAATTCATGTCGATTCTTGCTCAGGTGGAACCACAGAGATAGGTGCAATACCGCACATGGACGGTTATATCACACAACTATTATTCCGCAAGACGCTTGCGCTCTATTTCCACGCAGCGGTGCTAAGTTCTCCGCCTGTGGCGGTTCACTAAGAACCGGCGTGGAAAAAGGCTTGCTACATAACAGTGTGTAATATAACCATCCATGTGCGGTATTTTTGATATTCCCTAAAAAACATATACCACCGCATAGTTGCAATATGTTGTGGTAGTTTTAAAAATGCCGTTTTTGGCGTGGCATGTAATACACTGTTATGAAGCAAGCCTTTCCGAGCGTCGGTACTTAAGTTGCGTATTTTGCAACTTTATGTACCGTTACGTCGAGGAATAGAGCGCAAGCGTCTTGCGGAATAATAGTTGTATTACATGCCACGCCAAAAACGGCATTACTAAAATTAAAATTGAAGTTGGTCGAGGTTTTTGCCGTAGGCAGGGAGGAAGTCGGACAGAAAGCGTTCAACCTCCGGAAGGTCGGCAGCAAGCTTGTCGACAGCAGCCTTTGTGGATTCGTAGGCACTGGAAAATTCCGGATTGCCGACAGAAGTTTCTTCCATACATTTGATAAGAGCGGACAGCTTATCCGCAGCTTTTACAAGCTTCCAGATATATTCATCCCCGGACTGACGAAAGAAGAGCGGTTCATACTGTGGCTTCATCTCATCCGGCAGTTTGTTTAACAGCTTATAGCAGGCTGTTTTCTCGATCATTTTAAATGATTCCTTGATGTCATCATTATAATACTTGACCGGAGTCGGCATATCACCGGTTATGATCTCTGAAGCGTCATGGTATAGCCCGATCAGAGCAGCCCGTTCCGCATTCAGATCCTTTTCGTAGTAAGTATTGCCGATCACGGCAAGGGCATGAGCGATAATACTGACTTCCAGACTGTGTTCACACAGATTTTCTTCCCTTGTATTCCGCATCAACGCCCAGCGGTCGATGTATTTCATTCTCGAAATCATAGCAAAAAAATTATATTCCATCTTTCAATCTCCTTGTTGTATGTATGCAGATATTTGCAAAGATATATACCCGCTACACCTTGTTTGAACTAAAAACCGCCCACAGTCTGGAATATTGCATACTGTTATGCAGCAAGCCTTTCCGAGCGTCGGTACTTAAGCTGCGTCTTTTGCAGCTTTATGTACCGCTACGTTGAGGAACAGAGCGAAAGCGTCTTGCGGAATAATAGCTATGCAATATGACAGACCTAGACCTCTGGTGGCTTTTTCGTTCTAATACAACTGGGTAAATATCTGCATACAGATTATCTTATTCCTTGTGGAAAAATTCGTACACCATTTCGGCGGCATTCCGGTTCATGGATGGCACCTGCATCAGTTCATCGACGGATGCCTCCCGGATCTTTGCGATATCCTTGAAATAGCCCATCAGATCCTTTCGTCTGGCAGGGCCGATGCCCGGTATATCCTCAAGGATCGAATGTACCTGAGATTTGCTTCTGAGGCTTCTGTGATATTCGATGGCAAAACGGTGGGCTTCATCCTGCAAACGGGTGACCATGTCAAATGCCTGAGTATTTTTCGGAAATTCCACTTCTTTATTGTTAAAATACAGACCTCTGGTTCTGTGGTAGTCATCCTTTACCATGCCGCAGACCGGAATGTTCAGATGCAGCTCGTTAAGAACCTCCAGAGCAATGTTGACCTGTCCCTTACCACCATCCATCATAAGGATGTCAGGATAGACCTTAAAACGTTCATCGGTAAATCGTCTTGTCAGAACTTCACGCATACTGGCGTAGTCATCCGGTCCGTCGATCGTTCTTAATTTGAATTTGCGGTATTCATTTGGCCTGGCTTTTCCATTTTCAAAGACCACCATCGAAGCAACCGAATGGTAGCCGCTGATGTGCGAGATATCGAAGGCTTCCAGCCGTTTGGCCGACGGAACTCCGATCAGCTCCGCCAGTTCCTTTGCTGCGCCTTCTGTTCGTGCCTGCTCCCGTTTCAGCTTTTCTGTATCCTGTGTCAGAACAAGAAAGGCATTGTCGCGCGCAAGCTTTAACAGCTTGGCTTTGTCACCTTTTTGAGGGGTGAGGATGTGTACAAGATTCCCACGCCGCTCGCTTAAGTATTGTTCGATCAGCTCCTGCTCATTTACTTCATGCTCCAGAATGATCTCCTTAGGGAGAAATGGAGTAGAAGCGTAATACTGCTTTAAAAATGCAGCCATAATATCTCCATAAGATTCCGACTGCACACCGGTCATATGGAAATGCTCTCTGCCGATCATCTTGCCGTTACGGATGAAGAAGACAGAGATAACGCCCTCGTTCATGTTGTTGGCAGCCATCGCGATCACGTCACGGTCATCGGTTGTTGTGTTGTCAACACGCTGTTTTGATGCGATATGCTTAATGCTTTCGATCAGATCACGAACCTCTGCCGCCTGTTCAAATTCCATGTCGGCTGCAAGCTGTTTCATCTTTTCTTCCAGCTCCTTTACCGTCTGCCGGTGATGTCCGGTCAGAAAATGAATTGCCTGTTCCACCTGCCTGCCGTAGTCCTCTTTTGAGATGTAACCCTGACAGGGAGCCTTGCATTGCCCAATGTGGTAATACAGACATGGACGATCCAACCCTGTTTCCTGCGGTAGCTTTTTGTTGCAGCTACGCAGATGATACAGCTTCTTTAACAGATCAATGGTATCCTTGACGGCACCTGCATTAGTATAAGGACCAAAATATCTGGCATGATCCCGGTGCATCTGATGCGAGAACAGAATACGAGGGAAATCCTCGTTGACTGTGATCTTGATGTATGGGTAGCTTTTGTCATCCGTAAGCATGGTATTATAGTGCGGACGGTGTTCCTTGATCAGGTTGCATTCCAGCACCAGTGCTTCAATTTCGGATTCGCAGATGATATATTCAAACCACGCGATGTGGCTGACCATTTTTTCGATTTTAGGTGAGCGTTTATATCCTGCCTGAAAATACTGGTGTACCCGGTTATACAGATCAATGGCTTTGCCGACATAGATGATTTCATCGGTCTTATTATGCATCAGATAGACACCCGGTGTATGAGGCAGTTTTTTTAATTCTTCTTCAAAATTAAACATACTTTGAATTAATTTCCTTTCCGCTGTTTATTCTAAAAACAACAGGTTCACACATAAAAATCAGTATAACACAAGATACAGAAAACAGGTGGCTTTTTTCTTGAAAAAATGAATTGATGAATTGACGATAAATAGGTTGTAGAATATAATGAAACAAGAACTGAAACTAGGGAAAACAGGAGGAGAAGATGGTTTACAGTATAACAGTATCCAAACTCATAGAGAAAATGAATCTGAAGAATTATACACCGGAGATCGATACCGATAAGGTGATGATCCAGGATCCGGGTATGAACCGCCCGGCGGTACAGTTTGGGGGATTCTTTGAACATTTCGATGCAGGACGTATCCAGATATGCGGAAATGTAGAACATGCCTATATCGCAGCAATGCATACAGAGGAAGAAAATATCAAGATCATAAATGAATTTTTTTCGTATAAACCGCCATGTCTGATATTCTGCCGGGATCTCGAACCGTATGAATTTATTATAGAAGCAGGAAAGAAGCATGGAGTGCCTGTCCTTACATCCAGTGCGGTTACATCTGCATTTGTACATGAGGTAGACCGTTGGCTCCATGTAGAATTGGCACCAAGAATATCCGTACATGCCGTACTGGTCGATGTATACGGCGAAGGTGTTCTGATCATGGGCGAGAGTGGCATCGGTAAATCAGAGGCTGCTCTGGAACTGATCAAGAGAGGACACCGTCTGGTTGCAGATGATGTGGTAGAGATCAAGAAGGTCAGTGATGCTACGCTGGTTGGACGTGCACCGGATATCACCAGACACTTTATCGAGCTTCGTGGTATCGGAATCATTGACGTAAAATCCCTGTTTGGTGTAGAATGTGTAAAGCTGGATCAGAATATCGATCTGGTTATCAATCTGGAAGAGTGGAGCAAGGATACGGAGTATGACCGTTTGGGTCTGGAAGACCAGTATACGGAATTCCTTGGGAATAAAGTCGTAAGTCATAACATCCCGATCCGTCCGGGTAGAAATATCGCGATTATCGTTGAATCTGCCGCGGTTAACCACAGACAGAAGAAGATGGGATATAATGCAGCACAGGAATTATATAACAGAGTGACGCAGAATATCATGAAGGGCAATGCAAATAAGGAGGAGCAGTAGAAAATGGCAAACTATGTATTTGGAGTAGACATCGGAGGAACAACCGTAAAGATCGGCCTGTTTACAATACAGGGCGAGATGGTTGAGAAATGGGAGATCACAACAAGAACAGATGAAGGTGGAAAGTATATTTTAAGCGATATCGCAGCATCTGTTGAAGATAAACTGGCAGAGAAGAAGATCGAGAAGTCTGATGTGGCAGGTGTTGGAATGGGTGTTCCGGGTCCTGTAAAGGCAGATGGAACTGTTATTAAATGTGTAAATCTTGGATGGGGAATCTTCAATGTAGAAGAAGAACTCAGTAAATTATTAGACCTTCCTGTGAAAGCCGGAAATGATGCGAACATGGCAGCCCTCGGCGAGATGTGGCAGGGTGGCGGAAAAGGCCACAAGGATATCGTCATGGTAACACTCGGAACCGGTGTCGGCGGCGGTATTATTTTAAATGGAAAGATGCTCGCAGGAACCAACGGTGCAGGCGGGGAGATTGGACATATCTGTGTAAATGATGACGAGACAGAAGTCTGCGGATGCGGCAACAAGGGCTGTCTTGAGCAGTACACATCAGCAACCGGTATCGTTCGTATGGCAAAGATCATTTTAAATACAACAGACAAGCCATCCAAGCTTCGTCAGATCCAGTATATCTCAGCGAAAGAGATATTTGACGCAGCAAAAGAAGGTGATGAAGTTGCGGCAACACTGGTAGAGAACCATGGAAAGGTTCTTGGAAAAGCACTTGCACAGATCGCCTGTGTAGTAGATCCTGAGATCTTCGTGATCGGTGGCGGTGTATCCAGAGCAGGAGATATACTTATCAATACAACCGCTAAATATTTTGCACAGTATGCTTTCCATGCATGCAGACAGACCAAGTTCGCACTTGCTACACTTGGCAATGATGCAGGTATGTATGGTGGCGCATGCAGTATACTGAATCAGTAAAATGTATTAAGTAAACTATGTGTAAATTACATAAATTGGATTGAAACACCCTGAAATTTCTATACATTTTTAATATTGAATTCTAAAAGCCTTTAATGTATGATATTGTGTGGTAGCGTTCGAGATTTTGAGAAATCAACTGGAACAGCACGCAAAACCTTATGTTAAAGGCTTTGTTTTGTCTATCAGGTTTGAAAGATTCTTGAGAGTTCGGAATAGAAAACAGGTCAGGAGTTTGTAGTTGTATGGCATCGTTTTATGAGAGAGCAGCAGCGATCACAGGAGAAAACAGAATAAAAACAAAAGAGCCTTTGAACCGATATACAACTTTTCGGATAGGCGGGGAAGCAGATTTTATGGCAGAACCGGAAAAACCGGAACAGATCGCAGAGCTTGTAGATCTGTGTAAAGAAGAAAACGTTCCATTTTTTATTATGGGAAATGGAAGTAACTTACTGGTATCAGATAACGGCTATCGTGGAATGATCATTCATATAGCAGATGGAATGTCTAAAATCATGGTAGATGGAACAAGGATCACTGCACAGGCCGGTGCATCCCTGATCAAAGCAGCAGTAACGGCAAAACAGCATGAACTGACCGGAATGGAATTCGCATCAGGAATACCGGGAAGTGTTGGAGGCGCTGTTTATATGAATGCCGGAGCATATGGAGGAGAGATGAAGCATATTATTTCATCCGTAAAAGTGCTGGATCAAAACGGACAGATTTATGATATTTCAGGTTCGGATATGGAATTTGGTTATCGCCACAGTAAGGCTGAGAAGGATGGTCTGGTCGTATTGGAAGCTGAATTTGAGCTTCAGACAGGAGATGCAGCTCAGATAGATGCAGAGATGAAGCGACTGGCAGAATCCAGAATTTCAAAGCAGCCACTTGAATATCCGTCGGCAGGTTCGACCTTTAAGAGACCGGAGGGATATTTTGCAGGAAAACTGATCATGGATGCGGGACTTCGCGGTTATACTGTAGGAGGAGCCCAGGTATCAGAGAAACATTGTGGTTTTGTGGTGAACAAAGGCGGCGCAACAGCGGCTGATGTCATGCAGTTGGTAAACGATGTAAAGAAAACGGTAAAAGACAGCTCCGGTGTGGATCTGGAGCTTGAGATAAAGACACTGGGGGCATTCTAGGATGAGATTTGTAATTGTAACAGGAATGAGCGGTGCAGGAAAAACAACAGCGATGAAAACGCTGGAAGATGCAGGATATTTCTGCGTAGATAATCTTCCAATCCAGCTTATCAAACGTTTTGCGGAAATTGCATACGATGAACAGATTCAGGTAGATAATGTGGCGATCAGTGTGGACATTCGAAGCGGAAGAGCGTTAAGCCAGTTGAATGCCTGTCTGAATGATATGAAAGAAAATGGGTATCAGTATGAGATCCTCTTTATGGAGTGCTCAGATGAGAAACTGGTAAAACGATTTAAAGAAACAAGAAGAAATCATCCGTTATCTGCTAAGAATGGAAGAATTATAGATGGTATAAAAAAAGAAAGAGAATTGATCAGCTTTATCAAGGATGAAGCGGATTATATTATAGATACAACGAATCTTCTGGTAAGGGAATTTAAATCTGAACTGGATAAAATATTTGTCCAGAATATGGAATATGGGAATTTTATCATTACCATCATGTCATTTGGATTCAAATACGGAATCCCGAGAGACTCCGATATTGTGCAGGATGTGAGATTCCTGCCGAATCCTTATTATGATGAAGAGCTACGTCCGCTTACCGGAAATGATAAAGTGATTCAGGATTATGTCATGAACTGTGAGGAAGGACCGGAATTTCTGGACAAATTCATTGATCTGGTGCAATTCCTGATTCCCAATTATATTAAAGAGGGAAAAAATCAGCTTGTTATCTCGATCGGATGCACCGGTGGCAAACATCGTTCCGTAACGATTGCGAATGAAGTATATAATCGTCTGCAGAAATCCACATACACTGTGAGAATATATCACCGTGATATCGGAAAAGATGCAGTTGTAAAGAAATTATAGAAAAGGAGTGAGGCATATGTCCTTTTCCTCGGAAGTAAAAGCAGAGCTTGCCAAGAATATCAGCAACGCAAGACATTGCAGAATAGCGGAACTTTCAGGAATGATGTCCATGGTGGCAGATGTGTGGTACAGAAATGGTTCACTCTTTAAATTATGTATAACAACAGAACGAAGTATTATAGCAAAGACAATGGCATCACTGATAAAGGTGTTGTTTGACATCCGTATGGAATGTTCGGTGAAAAGAACAGGTAGTAACAGCCGAATCTATCGAATGGTACTGGATCGGCCGGACGAGATCGAACGGATGCTGCAGACTTTGAAGCTTTCCCCGGATTTTAGGATTTCACAGAAGGGTGTGACAAAAGTAAGCTGTCAGGATATGACAGTGAATCGAATGGTAGTACAGCAACAGTGCTGTAAGCGGGCATTTATCAAAGGTGTATTTATGACATCGGGGTCCGTCAGTGATCCTAAAAAAGGATATCATCTGGAGATTGTCTGTGATAATGAAGACCGGGCGGGAATGATTGAGAAGATTATGGCGGAGCTTGATATCGAGAGTCGTATTATTGCCAGAAAAAAATACAGTGTCTGTTATATAAAAGATGGAACCATGATCGTTGATGTGTTAAATATCATGGGTGCTCACATTTCTCTGATGAATATGGAGAATGTGAGAATATTGAAAGATATCAGTAATAATGTTAATCGCAGGGTAAACTGTGAAGCCGCGAATCTGAACAAAACAGTCAGTGCTGCGGTCCGTCAGATTCAGGATATAAATTATGTGATAGAGACAAGAGGTATCACATATCTCCCGGATAATCTGAGAGAACTGGCGGAACTTCGTCTGGAAGAACCGGATGCATCCCTGAAAGAATTAGGTGAGATGATGAATCCCCCCATTGGAAAATCGGGAGTCAATCATAGATTAAGAAAAATAAGTGAAATAGCAGATGACCTAAGACAAAAGTCGTATGTGTAGGAGGAAAAAATGTTAGAAAAAACAGTTAAGGTAGCTATGACCGAAGGAACCGAAGAAAGACCGGTAGCAGTTCTTGTACAGATTGCAAGCCAGTATGAGAGTCAGATCCATCTGGTATCGGATGACAAGAAGATCAATGCAAAGAGCATTATGGGAATGATGAGCATGGGATTTACAGAAGGGCAGGAGATCACAATTATCGCAGATGGCAAAGATGCGGAAGCTGCAGTAAATGAGATCGCGGATTACCTGACAGCAAATGCATAAATTCTTCCGGCAATTAATTGGTGTTTTTATTGCACGCTTTGTTTGAATGTGATAAAATCAATTTATTAATGGACATGTGTCATCGGAGGAAGTAGATATGGGATTTTTTGATGGGATTTTTAAGAAAATACCTTTCGTATCCAGATTTTCTAAAAAGAAAGCACCGGTCAATAACGTAGAGTTACAGTATAATAAGGCGATGAACCTTATGGATAACGGAGATTCGGAAGAATCGGTTAAAATACTGGAGCAGGTTTCAGACATTGGTATAATGGATACCCAGTATAAATCATATGGGGATGACGCCCTGCTTGCACTGGCAGAATTTTATGAAAAGGGTGTTTATCGTAATGCAAAGACAAATGTAGATATGAATAAATCTACAAAATACTACGAGAAGTATGTAAATCAGAACCGTGACGGAGATGTTATTTACAAACTTGCCAAGATGATGCTGGAGATTCAGAATTTCTCAAAAGCAATTAAGTATTTTGAAATAGCCGCAACCGATTATGGCATCAAGGCAGCATATATGAGCCTTGGTTCTATTTATGAGAGCGGATTGAACCGAATCGATGAATATGGAAATAAGAGTGATTTTGTAGTTCCTGCTGATCTGGAAAAGGCAATGCAGTGGTATAAGAAGCTTGCAGATGCAGGCGATGCAAAGGCAAAGGCTTCATATGAACGTGTACTATATGCGAGCACACATGAGGACAGCCTGGAATTTGAAGAAAAAGATAAGCTGTATACAGAGATTTCCCAGAGAAGAAAAGAAAAGGGAAAAGAACCGAGATACAAGGTGATCGAGGCCTCCAGACTTCAGTATCAGTATTCCTATGTACATAATCAGGTGGAAGGTTATATTCACAAGCTTCCGAAAGACTGGGTGAAGACCATCAATGAGTCAACAGGCGAAGAATATTACGCACCAAGCCTTACATATAAAGATTTTGCAATCTATGTTTATTACGACAGTATACCAAAGGATTCTAAGAAGACATTGGAAAACTATCTGAGATATTGTAATGATGCATTTGACGAAGATTTACAGTTGAAAGCATATATTACAGAGTATGCAGATGGTATCTGCACGACATACTACCATAAGGATATGGAAAAGGGTATTGTTTCATTTGCGTTCTATCAGGGAAGACGACTGGCATGTATGCGTTTCGTATGTGCAACGATGGAGATCATTGAACAGTACGAGGAGATTATCTTCGAGGTAGCAAACTCATTTGCATTTATTGATCCGACACTGGTCAGTGAAGAAAGTGCAAACCGGAGAGATATGCAGTATTACAATGAAGCAATCTACTGCTATTATCTGGAAGATTATGAAGGTGCAATGAAGGCTGCAAAGCAGGCTTTGAAGTTTGGCAGTATCAAGGCAAGTTATCTGCTTGTAGAACTGTATTATGATGAAGACAGTCCATATCGTGATCTGGAAAAAACGATCAGTTATGCAAAGCAGTTATTTGAAGCAACCAAGGATCCTGAACTTGCATTTCTGATCGGAAATGTCTACGATCAGCAGATGAAGGATTACATGAAAGCATTGAACTGGTACGAGAACGCAGAGAGATTGGGACACAAGAGAGTTGCATTCTATCTGGGACGTATTTATTACTATGGTCTGCTCCGTACCAAGAGAGACGGAAGAAAGGCTCTGGAATATTTTAAAAAGGCAAGAGCGAATGGTATACCGGAAGCAGAGGGCTATATTAAGGATCTGGAGGAACTGAAGGGTGAAGATCTTCAGACGGCCGTTGAGAAATGGGAAAGAGCGGTTCAGGCAGGAAGTGAATCTGCGGCAATTAAGATCGCAATGATGAAACAGCAGCAGATTTTCTATATAGCAACGCCGTACGAGATTGAAAAAGCATATCTGGAAGCACTTGGACTTGGAAGTGCCAGAGCAGGATATGAACTTGGACGTATCTATCAGCTTCAGGAGAAACAGGAAAATTATAAGGGCGAGATTAAGAGCATCAAGTATTTTGAGAAAGCCTTTAATGCGAACTTTGATGACTGGGATAAGGAAAACTTATTCAAGGTTATCAATTACAAGGTTGAAAAAGGTCTCGATAACGAAGAGGCTATTAAGCTATATATTGAAAATGCAAGTATGGGTTACGTTCCGGCTATTGAGAAGCTGTTTGAACTGGTTCCGTTTACGACACAGCAGATTTGGAGTCTGTATGATGCACTGATCGAGCTTGCAGAGACCGGTGATGAGACTGCTATCGTAGCGATGAACAAACTGGAAATGCATTATGTGGATCTGATCATCCGTGAACCGGGTAAGGGACAGAAGATTGTGGAGAATAAGTTCTTCCGCCTGTGCGTTCCAAAAGAGTGCTCAGCAACGATCAATGATGAAGGCGGTACTATCAAGCTTGCCGATTCTGTTGTTGAATTTGCGGTAGCTGAGATGCCTGTCAATGCGACAGCAGAGCAGGATTATCTTAAGATCTATAAACTGATCGTATCAGAGTATCTGCCGGATGAGAATGCAGAAGTTATTATTGCGAACTCCAGAATGATCGGTTCGGCGATCAGAAGTTCAAAGGATAATATACATACATACAGTATTCTTTTGATCAGTTCAAAGAACCAGTATATCTTCAAGCTTAGTTCGAAGGATAGACGTGAGATGATGCAGTTCAAGGATGTATTGAATACGATTGCTAAATCTCTGGTTGAGACCGGCGAGATCTATAAGGCAACAGGTGAAAACAGAAAGAATATTGGTCTTGCATTCCTTCTTAAGGCAAATGAGAATGGATTCCTTTCGATAGGAAAAGATGCTTAATAGAATTTAGAACAGTATGTTTTAAAGCAGTATCTTGCCCGAAGAGTAATTCTTCGGGCAAGTGTCTGTTGAAGCAGTATGTAGAAATGGCAAATGCGTTTGTCGTAGAGGTGAGTACAAATGTTTAGAAATATCATGAACGATCTGGCAACATGGTATGAGATTGGAGAAAATAAAGCAGCACTCATTAGAGGAGGAAAGTTTGTAGGAAAGACATGGGCAGCCCTTGATTTCGCTACAGGCTTTTTTGACGAACACATTCTTATCAATCTGGAGCAGTATCCGGATTTTTGCCAGTATATTTCAAAGGAGCGAAAGCCTGAGAAGCTTCATGCGAAATTAACGACCTCACTGGATAAATACGACTTTCAGGGCAAGTTATTGATTTTTGACAATGTACAGCTCAGTACGATGGCGGTACCAAATCTGGTAGAGTATGCGAAGGTAAGTAACAATGTGCGAATCTGTATGCTTGCAACTGTTAATGGACCGTTACCGGGTGAAGCGGAATGTCAGGATGATCTCTTTGTATACGAGTTGATGCCGATGACTTTTGATGAATTCTTAAAAGCCGGAAAGGGGCGTAAACTCTGGAAATATATCGAGAACCAGAGACTGGAAGGATTGCCGGAAGAGGTACGCAAAAGCATAGATACAATGTTGGATGCATTTTTAGTGACCGGGGGAATGCCGGAAGCGGTAAATGCATATTACAAAAATGAAAATTTTGAAGAAGTTGAAGGTATTTTGCAAAAAACACTTGACAAAATGACCGAATATATAGTAAAAGTAACACCGAAGAAACTTTTAACAAAGGTTATGTTGATCTGGAACAGTATTCCTGTTCAGCTTACCAAAGAGAATAAAAAGTTTATGTACGGATATGTAGATCCCAAGGCGAGAGCCAGAGAGTACGAGTCGTCTGTTGACCATCTTGTACGGATCGGAGTTGTCCGTCAGGTATATCGTATAAGACACGGGGTGTTACCACTTGCAGAGCAGGTGGATGAGAAATCCTTTGAGATTTATCATTTGGATCACGGTCTTTTAAGAATTATGGCAGGCATTCATTATAATGATATAGATAAGACCAATATCGTTGATATGATGGATGGTATGATAGCCGAGCAGTATGCACTAGAAGAATTATATGCGAATAAGAATATTGGCAAGCTGTTCTTCTGGATATCATCTGCAACAGCAAAGGTTGATTTTGTGTATGAAGGTGATGGCGAGGTTGTACCGGTTGATGTACAGACAGAGCCACATACCAAGGCACAGAGTTCCAAGGTGTTCAAGCAGAGATATGACAATGCGACGTCTATCAGAATCTCAACAGATGATATGTATATGAATAACGGACTTTTAAATGTTCCGTTATACGGCATCTGGAATTTTTAACAAACGCCGAAATAGCTCAGTTGGTAGAGCAACGCATTCGTAATGCGTGGGTCGAGGGTTCGAGTCCCTTTTTCGGCTTTAAACCTTATACCCCGAAACCTAAGAGAAAGCAAGGGCTTCGGGGTATTTTTTATGCCTTAAAATGGTTTTAGGGGCAGAATTATGAAATTTCTCAGGTAACTGCTTTCTTGGGTGTTGGCAAAAAGGGTAAAATGAAATACAATAAAAATCGGACAATATTTAGAATGAAATCGGAGATGAAAAGTTTCATGAATATGAACTGGTATAAACATTTGAAAACGATCAACCATCATAAGT
>ERZ791865.812-NODE-812-length-38822-cov-5.921428_pt1 | contig 38822 bp, 40 predicted proteins | sample MGYA00509942_ERZ791865 | MGnify/ENA primary metagenome ERZ791865 (study PRJEB30046, sample SAMN00792098) | human gut metagenome | study: EMG produced TPA metagenomics assembly of the A metagenome-wide association study of gut microbiota in type 2...
GGAGATACGGTGTTGGCGGCGACCTACAGTGAAAAGAACGGCTTCATGTTCTGCACATGGAAACAGAACGCAGACGGCGACTCGGTGTTTTGGGGAGATTAGTAGTGGACTCCAAAGAACAGATTACCGTGATATTCAAAGGCGGACTCAAATCGGTGCAGCCGCTGATCGAATGACAGCGGCTCACCTCCGCCCCTAACCTTGAAAGTTCAAGATTTTTTGTAAGGGTACAAATACCAACCTAAAAAGGCGAAAAAATCTATTTTATAGTCCTCCCACAAAAACCGGCAAGTTTCCATGGAAACTTGCCGGTTTTTAATTTTATTCAGTTATTTCTTCGTGCGGCAGGTCTTTAAAACGAGCGCAGGCGTGAAAGTCTGCGCCCGTTTCCCTTTATTTCCGCCATCCCCGGTTCTATGTGCAGCGGACAACCGGAGTACGGTCCCCCTATCTTCTCCCTTCACCACGTCAGGGAAAATTCCACCAATTCCGGTGTCTCCGGTCTGCCGATGAGCGGCTCATTTTTATCCAGCGCGGAGAGCTGTGCCAGCTCTCCGGCAGTCAACGCAAAGTCAAACAGGTCAAAATTTTCCCGGATGTGCTCCGGCTTCGTGCTTCTGGGGATCACGGCAATGCCCTTCTGCATCAGGAACCGAAGCAGCACCTGCGCCGGGGTTTTGCCGTATTTTTTGGCCAGCGCAAGCACCCTGGGCTCGGCGAACATTTCATTCCGGCCGCCCTGCCCCAGCGGCGCATAAGCCATGTGCGCCACCTGCTTTTTGTCCATCCAGCTCCGCTCGGTGCTGCGCTGGCAGTATAGATTGGTTTCGATCTGATTCACCGCCGGGACCACCTGATTATAGGCGATCAGATCCAGCAGCTGATCCGGCTCAAAGTTGGAAACTCCGATGGCCCGAATTTTGCCGTCCGCGTACAGCCTCTCCAAATCCCGCCACGCCGCGTAGTAGTTGGCAAAGGGCCAGTGCAGGAGCAGCAGATCCGTATAGTCCGTCTGCAGATTTTCAAGGGACTGCCGGACCGTCTCCTCGGCATTTTCGTAGGATTTGAAGTTCACCTTGGTAACAAGAAACAGTTCCTTGCGGTCAATGCCGCTCTTTTTAATTCCTTCGCCCACGGCCTTTTCGTTGCCGTAGGCTTCCGCCGTGTCGATCATCCGATAGCCGCTTTCTATGGCCGCGGCGACTGCATCGGCGCAGATCTGTCCGCCCAGCATAAAAGTGCCAAAGCCCACCAGCGGCATATGAACGCCATTATTCAAAGTCAAATATTCCATATCAATCCTCCAAACTTGTATTTGCATAGGCGTGACCGCTATGCTATAATGATTGTAACAAGTTCGAGTAACACGAAGTCAAGAGAAAATTTGAGGTGCGGCCATGTATTATACCATCAAGCAGATGGCAGAGATGTTCGGCGTTACGGAGCATACTCTGCGGTTCTATACGGATAAAGGCCTGCTGCCCTGCGCGCGGGACGGCGGCAACCGCCGGGTGTTCAATGAGGAATCCGTCAACTGGATGCAGGGCATCCAATGTCTGAAGGGCTGCGGGGCCTCCATCCAGGACATTCGGGCGTATTGCCGCCTTTGCCTGCTGGAGGAATCGGAGGAAAATCTGCGGGCCAGGTATGCGATCATTTTGAAGCAGCGGGAAGCGGCCTATCACCGGCTGGCGGAAGCCAAGGCCACCGCCAAGTATATGGATGATAAGGCAGCGCATTATGAGGCGATTCTGGCAGGCCTTGCCCCAGACGACACCAACCCCAGGAATTGGACAGCGGAAAACCGGCCCCAGCACTGAAATTTTGCCGCTTCGCGCAGAAAAGCGACAGGTTTATGATAAACCTGTCGCTTTTTATTTCCCCATTCAATTACTCCGCAATGGCGCGGACGGCCTCTATGGCGGCGTCCACCTCCTGCTCCGTGTTGTAGCAGGAAAAGCTGAATCGCACGGCTCCCCGCTCCGTTGTGCCCAGGGCCTGATGCATCCGGGGCGCACAGTGGGCGCCGGGTCGGGTGGCAATGCCGTAGGTCACAGCCAACTCATCGGACACGGCGGAGGAGTCATAGTCCCGGATGTTCAGCGCCACGATGGCGCAGCGCCGGTCGGCGGAGAAATCGCCGTACACCGTGACGCCGGGTATGGCGGAAACGCCCTCGTAAAACCGCTGCATCAGTGCGTGCTCCGCCCGGTAAATATCCTCCACGCCCCGCTCCAGGATCACATCCAGCGCCGCGGAAAGCCCCGCAATGCCGTGGCTATTCAGCGTGCCGGCCTCCAGGCGGGTGGGATATTCCCGGGGCTGTCGGCGGTCATAGGAATGCACGCCGGAGCCGCCCACCTTCCACGGGTCGATCTCCACCCCGGGCCGGACGCACAGTCCGCCGGTCCCCTGGGGGCCCATAAGCCCCTTGTGGCCGGTAAAGCACAGCACATCCACTCCCATCTCCTGCATATGGATGGGCACAGTGCCCGCCGTCTGTGAGGCGTCCACGATCAGCAGCGCCCCGTGGCGGTGGGCGATGCCTGCAATGCGGGCAATGTCCAAAAGATTGCCCGTGAGGTTGGAGCCGTGGGTGCAGACCACCGCCCGGGTATTGGGCCGCATAAGCCGCTCAAAATCCTTATAATCCACCAGGCCGCGCCTGTCTGCCGGCACAAAATCCAGGGCCACGCCCCGCTCCTCCTCCAGCCGGTACAGCGGCCGCAGGACGGAGTTGTGCTCGCAGTCCGTGGAGATAGCGTGGTCGCCCCGGTGGAGTATCCCGTTGATGGCGATATTCAGCGCCTCGGTAGAATTGGCCGCAAAGGCCACATGATCCGCCCGCGGACACGCAAAAAGCCTGGCCAGCTTCTCCCGGGCGTCAAACACCGTCCGGGATGCCTCCAGTGCGCCGCTGTGGGCGCCCCGGGCGGCATTGCCCATGGTGGTCATGGCGTGAAGCACCGCCTCCAGCACCTGGGGCGGCTTATGGAGCGTTGTGGCGGCGTTATCCAGATAGATCATGGTTCCCACTCCCCCTGATTTCTTTTGCCAAAAGTATAGCAAACCCGCCGCCGCAAGTAAAGGCGCTTTTTTCGCTGACCAGTCGGAATTATTCCGTTCATCCATGATTTACATGCTAAAACAGGCGGGCAGAGCTGCCCGCCTTATCTCTCACATATTTTTCTTAATTTCCCCGATGGCGCCCTTTTCCAGGCGGCTCACCTGGGCCTGTGAGATACCGATCTCCCTTGAGACCTCCATCTGCGTCTTGCCCTCGCTGTAGCGCAGGGCCAGTATTTCCCGCTGGCGGGGCGTCAGCCGGGAGATGGCGTCCTTCAGGGCAAGCTGCTGCAGCCAGCAGCTGTCGGAGCTGTTTTCATCCCCGATCTGGTCCATGACCCGCAGGGCATCCCCGCCGGAATCATACAGCGGCTCATACAGGGAGACCGGGTCGGCCATGGCGTCCATGGCAAAGACCACTTCCTCCCGGCGGATGCCCAGTTCCCGGGCGATCTGCTCCACCGTTGGCTCCCGCTGCTGCTGGGCCAGCAGCTTCTCCCGGGCCTGCAGCACCCGGTAGGCCGTATCCCGGACGCTGCGGCTGACCCGGATAGGGCTGTTGTCCCGGAGGTAGCGGCGGATCTCCCCGATGATCATGGGCAGTGAGTAGCTGCTCAGCCGCACATCGTAGGACAGGTCGAAGGCGTCGATGGACTTCATCAGACCGATGCAGCCCACCTGAAACAGGTCGTCCACGTTCTCGCTGCGGCCCGCAAAGCGCTTCACCGCCGCCAGCACCAGGCGCAGGTTGCCGCATATCAGCTCCTGCCGGGCCTGCTCATCCCCCTGCTTCACGCGGCGCAGCAGGGCCATGTTTTCCTCATGCTTCAAGACCGGCAGCTTTGCCGTGTTGATCCCGCAGATCTCGACTCGTCCCCGCATCCAAACCGCCTCCAACTGTCGTTGAAAACAGTATGGCCCGCCGGACGCGGCGCTATTCGTCCAGGCAAAATATGGCAATTCCCGACAAAAAAGCCGGGAGCCGGCGCTATGCGCCGGCTCCTAAAGAAAAACATGATTCAGTTCTTCACCGTTTCCTCCAGCGGCGTCAGCACGCCGATGACGATGTATCTTGCGTCCGCAAACTCATAGCTGCAGGTGGACAGGGTCACAAGCCTTGCCTCCTCCCCGGGCAGGTCCAGCTTGGTCTGGAAGGTGGATCGCCGCATGCAGGCGGCCAGGGCCTCCTCCGTGGGGTCGATGGCGTAGATGGGGTCATCGGGCTCCACCACTGCGCCGCACAGCAGATCCAGCCGATAGGTGACCTGTGGCATCATAATGAACATGTGGTCGTGCTCCTGGTAGTAGCTGTCGCTCTTGAAGTTCACCAGCTTGCCGAACATATTCCCCGTGCGCATATGGTGGCCGTAGATAATGGTGTTGCGATCGGAAAAATCCGATGCGTTGCGGTAATCCATGAAAATGCTGCCGTTTTTATTGTAGGAGCCGTCGATCTGCCGGGTGAGATAGTAGTCGTTGTCCCCATGCTGCAGCACGGGGTAGTTGATCACCGAGTCCGGCAGATAGAGCCACGCCGTCACATCCTCATTCTGTTGGCGGAGCTGGTCAAAATCCACCTCAAAGTACTCCTTGGCCTCGCCCGTTTTGCGGATGGTGTACTCCCGGACGATCTCCTCGTTGAGCTTTGTGCTGGCATTCTGCTCCGAGTAATAGCTGTAGATCTTGTAGCCCGAGAAGCAAAATACCCCCAGCAGCACGGCCAGGATGACATAATAGAGGATCTTTTTTCCGGTTTTATTCTTCATGCTTCCTCCCCCTTTTGGCTCATTATACTGGATTTCGCACCATTTGGCAAGGTAAAAGAATTCTTCCATACAGGCTTTACAGGGTCATTTTTTTGCGATAGAATACAGACATGGTATAGAAAGGAGCAATCTCGCATGATCTATTTCAACAGCGACTATTTGGAGGGCGCGCATCCCGCCATTATGGAGCGCCTGCTGCAGACCAATATGGAGCAAACCGTGGGCTATGGCGAGGATGAATACTGCGCCGCCGCCCGTGAGAAGATCAAGGCAGCCTGCCGGGCCCCGGAGGCCGATGTGCATTTCCTGGTAGGCGGCACCCTGACCAACACCACGGTGATCGCCTCCGTTCTCCGGCCCTACCAGGGCGTTCTCACCGCCGCCAGCGGCCATATCAACTGCCACGAGACCGGCGCCATCGAGTCCTCCGGCCACAAGGTGCTGGCCCTGCCCTCCAGCGACGGCAAGATCACCGCTCAGCAGGTGGAGGACTATTACAACTGGCACCACTTCAACCCCGACTATGAGCATATGGTCATGCCCGGCATGGTGTATATCTCCTTCCCCACCGAGGGCGGCACCCTGTACTCCAAGGCGGAGCTGACGGCGCTGTATGAGGTGTGCCAAAAATGCGGCCTGCCCCTGTTTATCGACGGAGCCCGCATGGGCTACGGTCTCACCTGTGACGACTGCGACCTGACCCTGCCGGAGCTGGCCCGGCTGTGCGATGTTTTCTACATCGGCGGCAATAAGGTGGGCGCCCTGTTCGGCGAGGCGGTGGTGATCATGAACCCGGCCCTGAAGCGGGACTTCCGCTTTATGATGAAGCAGCGGGGGGGCATGCTGGCCAAGGGCCGGCTCCTGGGTCTGCAGTTTGACACCCTGTTCACCGACGACCTGTATTTCAAAATCTCCCGCCACGCCAACGTCATGGCCAAGAAGATCCACGCCATTTTTGAGGACTGCGGCTATAAGTTCCTCTTTGACTCCCCCACCAACCAGCAGTACCCCATTATGAGTGACGCAGAGCTGGCCATTCTGGGGCAGAACTTCGGCTATGAGTATTGGGAGCGCATCGACGAGACCCATTCCGCCATCCGCTTTGCCTCCAGCTGGGCCACCACGGAAGAAAACGTAGCCGCCCTGCGCCAGGCTGTAGAAGCCCTGAAGAAGTAAAATCCGGTATCCCCAAAAAATCCGGCCTATATGGGCCGGATTTTTTTAGTTGGAGTGGACATGAGGTACGGGGTAAAAGGGACGTTTAGGACTCCGCCCCCTACGCACCGTTTACCCATAGTATTTCGTAGGGGCCGATGCCCACATCGGCCCGCCTATAGGTGTTTCTTGTTTTTCGTAGGGGCGGGGCTCTGCCCCGCCCGCCGATTTTGCACCGCACTCCCGGCAGGGCACGCAGGCCCCGCCCTACGAACCGCCCCTGTGCGGCGGCACTCCTTGCCGTGTGTCATTGCGCAGCCAGTGCGCACACTGGCCGTGGCGATCCGTAATTTCTTGTACCCGCTTTCATATCATCCGTAGGGCGGGGTGCCCTCACCCCGCCGACGATTCTGCTCTGAACCGCCTACAACGCCCTGTCATTGCGAGCCAGTGACCGACGTCACTGGCGTGGCAATCCGTACCCCCCTCCCCCGCACCAACGCTCCACGCATAAGGGCGGGGTAACCCCCGCCCTTATATATAGTTGTATTTTCCCTCACGTCAGAACTTTCTGGCAGTCAGGTCGCACAGCTGCACGCGGATGCCCTTGTCGGCAGCGGCCTTTCTCCCCTTCTGCAGCAGCTTGTCCCGATTCTTGTTCACCTGCTGCACCAGCAGCTCGTCCCGTTTCTCCTGGCTCATGGTGTGCAGCAGTGTGCGGGCCATGGAGGTAAACACCTCCGGATTTCCGGCGATGACGCCGCCCAGCACGCCGCCCTTCTGCTCTTTGGCCATGCTTTCGGCCAGGGCCGGGATCAGATACTCCGCTATGGAGTCGTAGTCCAGCTCATCAATCAGGATCTTCAGTTCGATCATTGCTTTCTCCTTATAAAAAGCGCCGGAATGCTACATTCCGGCGCTTTTCGTTTCGGTTGGTTTACGCCTTGGGGCCGGCGGCCACCAGGGCCTTGCCGTGCTCGTTGGACTCGTACTTGACAAAGTTCTTCACGAAGCGGCTGGCCAGGTCCTTGGCCTTCTCCTCCCACTGGGAGGCATCGGCATAGGTGTCCCGGGGATCCAGGATGGCGGGATCCACGCCGGGCAGCGCCGTGGGTACCTCAAAGTTGAAGTAGGGGATGGTCTTGGTGGGGGCCTCGTTGATGGCGCCGCTGAGGATGGCGTCGATAATGCCGCGGGTATCCTTGATGGAAATGCGCTTGCCGGTGCCGTTCCAGCCGGTGTTCACCAGATAGGCCTTGGCGCCGCTCATCTGCATGCGCTTGACCAGCTCCTCGGCGTACTTGGTGGGATGCAGCTCCAGGAAGGCCTGGCCGAAGCAGGCGGAGAAGGTAGGCGTGGGCTCGGTGATGCCCCGCTCGGTGCCGGCCAGCTTGGCGGTGAAGCCGGAAAGGAAGTAATACTGGGTCTGCTCCGGGGTCAGGATGGACACGGGAGGCAGCACGCCGAAGGCATCGGCAGACAGGAAGATCACGTTCTTGGCAGCGGGAGCCGCAGAAACGGGCCGCACGATGTTCTTGATGTGATCGATGGGATAGCTGACGCGGGTATTCTCGGTAACGGACTTGTCGTTGAAGTCGATCTTGCCGTCTGCGTCCACGGTGACGTTCTCCAGCAGGGCGTCCCGGCGGATGGCGTTGTAGATGTCGGGCTCGGACTCCTTATCCAGGTTGATGACCTTGGCATAGCAGCCGCCCTCGAAGTTGAACACGCCATTGTCGTCCCAGCCGTGCTCGTCATCGCCGATGAGCAGGCGCTTGGGATCGGTGGACAGGGTGGTCTTGCCGGTGCCGGACAGGCCGAAAAAGATGGCGGTGTTCTCGCCGTTCATGTCGGTGTTGGCAGAGCAGTGCATGGCGGCAATGCCCTTGAGGGGCAGATAGTAGTTCATCATGGAGAACATGCCCTTCTTCATCTCGCCGCCGTACCAGGTGTTGATGATGACCTGCTCCCGGGAGGTGATGTTGAAGGCCACGCAGGTCTCGGAGTTGAGGCCCAGCTCCTTGTAATTTTCCACCTTGGCCTTGGAGGCGTTGTACACCACAAAGTCCGGCTCAAAGTTCTTCAGTTCCTCCTCGGAGGGCTGGATGAACATATTTTTAATAAAGTGTGCCTGCCAGGCCACCTCCACGATGAAGCGCACGGCCATGCGGGTGTCCTTGTTGGCGCCGCAGAAGGCGTCCACCACGAACAGGCGCTTGTTGCACAGCTCGCTGACGGCCAGCTTCTTCACCTGGGCCCACACATCCTCGCTCATAGGATGGTTGTCGTTTTTATATCCCTCGCTGGTCCACCAGACGGTGTCCTTGGAGTTTTGATCCATGACAATGTACTTGTCCTTGGGAGAGCGGCCGGTGTAGATGCCGGTCATCACGTTCACGGCGCCCAGCTCGGTGACCTGGCCGACCTCGTAGCCTGTCAGCTCCGCCTTGGTCTCCTCTGCGAACAGGGTCTCATAGGAAGGGTTGTGGACGATCTCGGTGGTCCCGGTAATACCGTACTTACTCAGATCAATGGCCATAATGATTACTCCTTTTCGTATAAATTAATACGGGAATCGTTCAAGATAAACATCCTCCCATTATTTTAGTATTTGCATTATAGCACAGTTGATGCCAAGTTTCCACTGTCTTTCTTCACTAATTTGACAAAGTTTTTTAGCTATCCTAACAAAAAGTATGTCTAAGGAATAACGTTTAATGGCCTCCTCCATTGACATTTCCGGGAATGCTGATACAATAAAGATATGAAAGATAACATGATTTTCAAAATGACCGTCCGTTTCTATGCGGCGGATAACAAGGTATTCGGGCCGGGGATCGCGGAGCTTCTGCACCGGGTCCGGGCGTATCATTCCCTGCGGGCGGCAGCCCAGTCCATGAACATGGCCTATTCCAAGGCCTGGACGGTGCTGCGCACCGCCGAGGAGCAGCTGGGCTTCAAGCTCCTCCACTCCTCCACCGGCGGAAAGGGCGGCGGCGGGGCCGTGCTCACGCCGGAGGGCGAAGAGCTGCTGGAGCGGTATGACGAGCTGTGCCGCCGGATGCAGGAATACGGCGCGCAGCAGTATGCGGAGCTTTTCGACAGCGGGTCCGATACCGCAGAATAAAAAATGCGGGCTTTTTCTGTAAGAACAAGTCCGTTATTTTTCGCATTCCGCCCCTCCGATTTGAGAAAAAATCCTCACGAGTATAAAAATATCTAAAAATATCCCTGGTTTTTGTGCATTTTCACCGTTGACTTTATAGGTTTAAAGTTCTATAGTAAGTGCATTAAAAGAAATCGCCGCTCGGCGGCAGAAAGGAGCCCCACAATGCGTACCGCTATTCGTTCCAATTCCATTGCCACCCGTCGGGGCTTCTATTACGGCTTTATGGCTCGCTTTTATGCGGGTTATTTTTGCTGCGACAAATGCATAAAGCCGTCCGTTTATCAATAGAGTTTCGTTCCTTTCCCAATTCGTTAAGAAAAGGCCGCTCTGTTCTCGGACAGAGCGGCCTCTTTTTATAACATCCAACCAACACACCAAAAAATGCAAAGGAGAACAAATCATGAAAAAGTTGATGGCACTGATCCTTGCCCTGGCCATGGCCCTGACCATGGTGGCCTGCGGCAGCAAGGATACCAACACCGGCAAAGATTCCGAAACCAAGACCCTCAAGGTGGGCGTTGTGCAGCTGGTGCAGCACGAAGCCCTGGACGCCGCCACCAAGGGCTTTACCGACGCGCTGAAGGATGCCCTGGGCGATAAGGTAGAGGTGGAAGTGAAGAACGCCTCCGGCGACGCCAACACCTGCGGCACCATCGTAAACGGCTTTGTGTCCGAGAATGTGGACCTGATCATGGCCAACGCAACGCCCGCACTGCAGGCCGCTGCCTCCGCCACCAGCACCATTCCCATCCTGGGCACCTCCGTCACCGATTACGCCACCGCTCTGGAGATCTCTGACTGGAACGGCACCGTGGGCGGCAATATCTCCGGCACCTCCGACCTGGCTCCTCTGGACAAGCAGGCTGCCATGCTCCAGGAGCTGTTCCCCGATGCCAAGAAGGTAGGCATGCTGTTCTGCTCCAGCGAGGCCAACAGCAAATACCAGGTCGATGAGGTGACCAAGCTCCTCACCGCCGCCGGCATCACCTGCACCGAGTTCGCCTTCACCGACAGCAACGATGTTTCCTCCGTCACTCAGAAGGCCTGCGATGAGTCCGATGTGATCTACATCCCCACCGATAACACCGCCGCTTCCAACACCGAAGCCATTGCCAACGTGGTCCTGGCCTCCAACACCCCCGTCATCGCAGGCGAGGCCGGCATCTGCAGAGGCTGCGGCGTAGCCACCCTCTCCATCGACTACTACGAGCTGGGCAAGATCACCGGCCAGATGGCTGCCAAGATCCTCTCCGGTGAGGCCGACATCTCCACCATGCCTGTGGAATTTGCTCCCAATGTGACCAAGCAGGCCAACATGGCCAACTGCGAGAAGCTGGGCATCACCGTTCCCGCTGATTACACCGCCCAGTCCGCCGAGTAAACCAACCACCATCGGGAGGGGACGCCTGTCCCCTCCCCCGATACACCGAGCTGCCCATCCAGGGGCAGCCGTTTGAGGAGGATAGAAAATGGCTTTTCTGACTTCACTGCTGAACGCGCTGCCCGGTGCGGCGGCACAAGGACTTGTATGGGGCATCATGGCCATCGGCGTATACATCACCTTCCGGGTGCTGGATGTGGCCGATCTGACCGTGGACGGCTCCATCGCCACCGGCGGTGCCGTGGCCGTGATGCTGATCCGCGGCGGCATGAACTGCTGGCTGGCCCTGCTGTGCGCCTTTGTCTCCGGCCTGCTGGCAGGCCTCGTCACCGGCCTGTTCCACACCAAGTGCGGCATTCCCGCCATCCTGGCCGGTATTCTCACCCAGCTGGCCCTGTACTCCGTGAATCTGCGGATCATGGGTGGCAAGGCCAACCAGCCTGTGGGCGTGGATAAGTACCACCTGGCCGTTTCCCAGCGCTACGTCCGCGACCTGTCGCTGGAGAATCCCCTGCCGCTGCTGCTGGTAGCCACGGTGATCGTGGTGGTGGCTCTGTACTGGTTCTTCGGCACGGAGCGGGGCTGCTCCGTCCGCGCCACCGGCGCCAACGCCAATATGGCCCGGGCCCAGGGCATCAATACAAACGCCAATATCGTGCTGGGCCTCATGCTCTCCAACGGTCTGGTGGCTCTGTCCGGCGGCCTGCTGGCTCAGTTCCAGGGCGCAGCCGATGTGGGCATGGGCCGCGGCGCCATCGTCATCGGCCTGGCCGCCGTTATCATCAGTGAAGTGACCTTCGGCAAGATCTTCCGCAATTTCGGCCTAAAGATGTTTGCCGTTTCCCTGGGTGCCGTGATCTATTACTTCGTGCTGCAGGTGGTCCTGCAGTTGGGCCTGAACACCAACGACCTGAAGCTGGTTTCCGCCCTGATCGTCGCGATTTTCCTGTCCGTGCCCTACTGGAAGGGCAAAGTGGCCCATAAGAAAGGAGGCCCTCGCCATGCTTGAGCTGAAGAATATTTCCAAAACCTTCTTCCCCGGCACCGTCCATGAAAAGACCGCCCTGGATAACCTGAACCTTACGCTGAACGAGGGCGATTTCGTCACCGTCATCGGCGGCAACGGCGCGGGAAAATCCACCATGCTCAACGCCATCGCAGGCACCTTCGCCGTGGACAGCGGCTCCATCATTATTGACGGCAAGGACGTCACCCGCCTGCCCGAGTACAAGCGGGCCACTCTCCTGGGCCGCGTGTTCCAGGACCCCATGATGGGCACCGCGCCCACCATGCAGATCCAGGAAAACCTGGCCCTGGCCGCCCGGCGCGGCAAGCACCGGGGCCTGAAGTGGGGCATCACTCCCCAGGAGGAAAAGGACTATTACCAGCGGCTCAAGGAGCTGGACCTGGGCCTGGAGGACCGGATGAAGGCCAAGGTGGGCCTGCTCTCCGGCGGCCAGCGCCAGGCGCTGACGCTGCTGATGGCAGCGCTGCAAAAGCCCAAGCTGCTGCTGCTGGATGAGCACACCGCCGCCCTGGATCCCCGCACCGCCGCCAAGGTCCTGGAGCTCAGCGACAAGATCGTGGAGGAGAATCACCTGACCACCATGATGATCACCCACAACATGAAGGATGCCATTGCCCACGGCAATCGGCTCATCATGATGGACGCGGGCCATGTGGTGCTGGACATCTCCGGTGAGGAGAAGAAAAAGCTCACCGTTCCCGATCTGCTGACCCTGTTCTCCAAGGCCAGCGGCGCCGAGGCCAACGACGACAAGCTGCTCCTCTCTTAACATGCTTTTTTGATTTACCTTTCTCATACAGAAACCCGGACAGGCAAGGGCCTGTCCGGGTTTCGCACTTTATTATAGTTCCTCCCGCAGGAAATTCTCCAGGTCGCTCTCCCCCAGCACCCGGATGCCGTTTTTTGCCAGCAGCTCTGCCGCCGCCCCATAGCCGTCCACCAGAGTCTTTGTGAATGTGCCGTCGTAGATTTTCCCGGAGCCGCAGGCGGGGCTGCGCTCCTTGAGTATGGCCACGGTGCAGCCGTAGAGCCGGGCCAGGCGCAGCACCTCCCGGGCGCCCCGGTCATAGGCCGCGGTGACGTCTGCCCCTTCCCGGTTGAAAACTCCGGCCGCCCGGCGCTCCGCCGGCGGCCGCGGGGTGGAAAGGCCCCCCAGCTGCTCCGGGCACACGGGGATGGCCGTGTGCTTTTGCAGCAATTCCCCGGCAAGGGGATGGCCCTTGCTCCGTCCGTCGTACCGGCAGGAAACCCCCAGCAGGCATGCGCTCACCAGTACCGTCATCGCGCCAGCTCCTTCCCGTTCAGGGCCGCATAGGCCAGCCGGTCCCCCTCATAGCACAGCTTCAGGGAGAAGAACGGCGCCCCCTCCTCCAGCAGGCGCAGGAAGATCTTGTCCCCTTCCCACTGGGGCAGCGTTTTCATTTTCTCCCGGCTGATCCACTCCAGCACGCCCTCGTCGCACTCCTTCAGTTCACCCGTCCAGCCGGTGGCGGTGTAGAGGTGCATGTACTCCCCTTCCCACTCATCGGACACAAAGGTCACGATCCCACGGTACTGATAGTCCGTGAGGGTGAGGCCCGTTTCCTCCCAGGCTTCCCGGATCAGGCACTCCTCGGGGCTCTCCCCCTCCTCAAATTTTCCGCCGATGCCGATCCACTTGTCGTGGTTCAGATCGTTTTCCTTCTTCACCCGGTGCAGCAGCAGTACATCGTCTCCCCGGAGCAGGTAACACAGGGTCGTATTCTTCACGGAGCATCCCTCCTCATTTTGCTTGTGCCAGTATACCACAGCGCTTTGCATTTTTCCAGCAAGTATGCTATACTTTTTACCAACGAATACTATATATTGCCAAAGGAGCGATGCACAATGGAGCCCATCCGCCCCGGCGTTTACCGCCACTTCAAAGGAAATCTATACCGTGTTCTGTTCACCGCCCGGCACAGCGAGACCCGGGAAGAAATGGTGGTCTACCAGGCCCTCTACGGGGAGCTGGGCTATTGGGTCCGCCCGGCCGCCATGTGGCAGGAAACAGTGAGCCGGGACGGCTATACAGGCCCCCGCTTCACCTGGGTGGAGCCATGAGAGAATTCACTCTCATCCGCTCCCGGCGACGCACCCTGGCCCTGCAGGTGACAAGGGAGGGCCAGGTGGTGGTCCGGGCCCCCATCTACGCCCCCCGGGAGGACATCCAGCGCTTTGTGATCCAGCACGAAACCTGGATCGCGGCCCAGCTGGCCCGGCAGAGCCAGCGCCTGGCAGAACATCCCCCCCTCTCACAGGAGGAGCAGGAGGCCCTGCGGCAAAAGGCCCGGGAGGTACTGCCTCCCCTGGTGCAGCTATGGGCCCAGCGGATGGGCGTTACACCCACTGGGGTGAAGATCACTTCCGCCCAAACCCGGTTTGGCAGCTGCAGCGGAAAAAACAGCCTGTGCTTTTCCCTGCATCTTATGGAGTATCCCCGGGAAGCCATAGAGGCGGTGGTGGTCCACGAGTTGGCTCACATCCGCCACAAAAATCACGGCCCGGACTTTTACACTTTGGTACGCCGGACCCTGCCGGACTATGACGCCCGGATCAAACTACTCAAGTAAATACGCAAAAAGCAGCGGAGTATACACTCCGCTGTTTTTCAGTATATTATAAGCCTCGCCGAGTTTTCCGCCCGCAGGCGGCAAAATTATCGCTGCAGGCTGCAAGCCTTTTGTCGGAAAATTCCGAAGGATTTTTCGACGGTCACAAGTATCTGCCGTATCCGGCAGACATTTTTTATCGTATAAGCATCCCCACTCCCACCAGCACGCAGCCCAGCAGGAAAAACAGGACCAGCAGCGCCGCCGCGTTGCGCAGGAATTTCTTCCAGCCCAGCCGCTTCAGATCCATGAACGCATAGGGGTACAGCAGCCCCGTGTGGCCAATGGGCTTTCCGCCGGTGGCCCGCAGCAGGGCGTAGGCGGTGTAGGCCAGGGGCAGCGCCAGCCACCACACGGCGCACAGCAGGGAAAGTCCCGTTTTATCCGCCAAAAACAGCCACTGGGCCACCACCAGCAGCGGGGTCAGATAATGCACGCAGATGTTGCCGAAGCTGCCGCCGAAGTCGGCGAATTTCTGCCCCTTGCGTTTTTGCTCGGGCACCAGCACGAACTGATAGATCAGGTGCGTTACCCAGATGTACAGGGCCATGGCACAGGAGAGCCGCACGTCGGTCAGAACCGCCCACAGCCGCCCTCCGGGCCAGAAGCCCGCGCAAAACAGCAGCAGCTCATACACGGTCAGCAGGAGGTTGCTCTGATTGGTGTAAAAGCAGAACATCCCCGCCCGGATCCGCCCCCTGGGGATGAGCTGCGAGTGCAGCAAAAGCCCCACGGTATTCAGTAAAAAGAGAAACAGAGCCGAAAGCTGCAAGCCGGACATTTCGCACCCCTCCTTCTATATTAAGTAGGTGGAGCAGTCCACCCGGCCGTCTGTGATGGTGATGATGCCGTAGGTGCAGGGATTGCCCCGGCCGACGGATCCGGGGTTCATGACCCACAGCGCCCCGTCATAGTCCACCATCGGCCGGTGGGTGTGGCCGAACAGCAGGATCTGCGCGCCCATCTCCCGGGCGGCGTAAATGGCCGACAGGGTGCTTGTCTTCACATTCCTTGTGTGGCCGTGCATCATCAGAATGCGCACGCCGCCGTATTCCGTGAGTACCTCCGGGGCGTCTACCGCGCCCCAGTCGCAGTTGCCGGGCACGCTTTGCATAGGGATGGCCGGGAACTGCCGGTGCAGCGCCTCCGCGTCCCGCTGGCAGTCGCCCAGGTGCAGGATGATGTTTGGGTCCGTCAGCTCCACGCACCGGGCCATATTTTCCACATTTCCGTGGGAATCCGATAAAACCAAGATCCGCATTGCGATCCTCTTTCCTTTCAGTACCATCGATTGACAAGGGCAGACACGGTTTTGCCGGACAGAAATGCGCCCATACCGGGTCATGTCCCTTGGAAATACGGCAAGTATTCCCTGCGGGTCCTTTCTTGTCTAGACGCATTTCTGTGCGGCAAAACTGCTCTGCACCTGCCAGCGGTGGATTTTCGAGGGATTTTTGGCTTTTGAGCCGCAGGCGGGCTGACGCCCGCCAAGGTGAGAAGGACAAAAAGCACCGCAAAGGCGCGCTGGCAGGCGTGTTTGCCCTTGTTAATCGATGGTATACCCGGATTATACAAGGAAACAGTTGAAAAAGCAATGATTTCCGGCTACAATAGGGAAAGAAAGGGGGCGGCGCCCATGTATGAGAGTATAGTACGGCTGGATCTCCACGGCAAAAACGCCTACCAGGCCCGGGTGGCCCTGGACGCGGCCCTGCGCCGGGCCAGGAGCGGCACCTACCGCATCCGCTGCATCCACGGCTGCCATGGCGGCACGGTGCTGCGGGATATGATCCGCGGGGAATACGCCCGGCACCCCCGGGTGATCCGGCTGGAAGTGAGCGCCGATGGCGGCACCACGGACCTGGTGCTGCGGGAGCTGTAAGGAGAGATAAAGATGAAAAATACCTTGACCATCGCCCAGGTGCAGATGTCCGTGACCCGGGATAAGAGGGAGAATATCGCCGCCGCCTGCCGCCTGATCCGCCGGGCCGCGCAGCAGGGGGCGGAGCTTGCCATGCTGCCGGAGATGTTCTGCTGTCCCTATGAAAACAGCGCCTTCCGCCCCTATGGGGAGCCCTTGGGCGGACCGGCCCAGCAGGCCCTTTCTGACCTGGCCAGGGAGCTGGGGATCTGGATCGTCGGCGGTTCCGTACCGGAGCTGGAGGGGGATCGGGTGTATAACACCTCCTTCGTCTATGACGATACCGGCCGCCAGATGGCCCGGCACCGGAAAATGCACCTGTTCGACATCAGCGTGGAGGGGGGCCAGAGCTTCCGGGAGTCCGATACCCTGTCCCCGGGGAATGACGTGACGGTGTTTGACTCTCCCTGGGGCAAGCTGGGCCTCTGCATCTGCTTTGACCTGCGGTTTGAGGAACTGGCAAGGGTCATGACCCTGCAGGGCGCCCGGGCCATTTTCGTTCCGGCGGCCTTCAATATGACCACCGGCCCCGCCCATTGGGAGCTGCTGTTCCGCCAAAGGGCGGTGGGTAACCAGCTGTTCACCGTCGGCACCTCCCCGGCCCGGAACGAACAGGAGACCTATGTGGCCTGGGGCCACTCCGTGGTCTGCGATCCCTGGGGCACAGTCCTGCACCAGTGCGGCGCGGGGGAGGAGCTGGCCATAACGCCCCTGGACCTTAAACGGGTGGAGTCCGTGCGCCGGCAGCTGCCCATTCTCTCTGCCCGGCGGGAAGATGTATATTCCATCGGACAAAAGTGAGGGAAAGTCTGTGCTATTTATCTCTTGCGGCACCTTTGCGCCCATGATATAATCAGTAAAACTCTGTAAGGAGGAAGGAAATATGAAATACACGGAAATGTCTGCCCAGCAGCGCCAGGCGGAGTACGCCGCCGTGCTGGCGGACTATGAAAAACAGAAGGCTCTAGGGCTGAAGCTGAACATGGCCCGGGGCAAGCCCGGCCGGGAGCAGCTGGACATGGTCACGGAGATGAGCAATATTTTGGTAAAGCCCGAGGACTTCATTTCCGACGGCATCGACAGCCGCAACTACGGCAATGTGGACGGCCTGCCCGCCGCCAAGGCTCTGTTTGCGGAGATCCTGGGCTGCAAGCCGGAGCAGTGCTTCGTGGGCGGCAACGCCAGCCTGCAGCTGATGTATGACGCCATTTCCAAGGCCTATACCCATGGCCTGCTCCATTCCGAAAAGCCCTGGAGTAAGCTGGAAAAGGTGAAGTGGCTGTGCCCCGCCCCCGGCTATGACCGCCATTTTAAGGTGACCCAGTCCTTCGGTGCGGAGCTCATTGCCGTGCCTATGACGGAAAACGGCCCGGATATGGACGTAGTGGAGGAGCTTATCAAGGATCCCGCCGTGAAGGGTATGTGGAACGTGCCCAAGTATTCCAACCCCGAGGGCATTGTTTATTCCGATGAGACCATCCGCCGCATCGCCGCCATGAAGCCGGCGGCCCCGGACTTCATGCTCATGTGGGATAACGCCTACTGCATCCATGAGTTTGACAGTGATTTTGTTCCCTTTGCCGATATTCTCTCCCTCTGCGCCGAAAACGGCAATGCCGACATGGTCTATGAGTTCGCCTCCACCAGCAAGGTGACCTTCCCCGGCGCGGGCATCAGCGTCATGGCCACCAGCGAGGCTAACCTGGCCTACCTGGTGCCGCTGATCAACATTCAGACCATCGGCTATGACAAGATCAACCAGCTGCGCCATGTGAAGTATCTGCAGAATAAGGAGCATACCCTGGCCCTGATGCAGCGCCACGCGGCCATTCTGCGGCCCAAGTTCCACGCCGTGCTGGACGCCCTGGATAAAGAGATCGCGCCCCTGGGCATCGGCGCCTGGAAGCGGCCCGTGGGCGGCTATTTCATCTCCTATGATGCCATGCCCGGCACCGCTAAGCGCGCCCTGGCTCTGTGCAAGGAGGCGGGCGTCACCATGACCGGCGCCGGCGCCACATTCCCCTATGGCGTGGACCCCCAGGACAGCAACATCCGCATTGCTCCCTCCCTGCCTCCTGTGGAGGAACTGCAGCAGGCCATTGCCATCTTCTGCCTGTGCGTGAAGCTGGCCGCTCTGGAGAAGCTGGGCGTATGAGATGGTTGGCTGCATCTGACATCCACGGCAGCGCCACCGCCTGCCGCCGTGTGCTGGAGGCCTTTGAGCGGGAAAAGGCGGAGGGGCTCCTGCTGCTGGGGGACCTTTTGTACCACGGACCCCGGAACCCTCTGCCCGAGGGGCACGACCCCAAGGAATGTGTCCGCCTGCTCAATGAGCACCGGGACCATATCGCCGCCGTGCGCGGCAACTGCGAGGCGGCGGTGGATCAGGTGGTGCTGCAGTTTCCGGTGCTGGCGGACTATATGCTGCTGCAGCTGGGGAAAAAGCTGATCTTTGCCACCCACGGGGATGTGTATAATCCGGACAACCTCCCGCCCCTGGCCAAGGGGGGCATCCTGCTGACGGGCCACACCCATGTGCCCGCCTGTGACGTGTATCCGGACTTTGTGTACCTGAACCCCGGCTCCGTGTCCCTGCCCAAGGACGAGCAGAAGCGCCGGGGCTACATCCTGCTGGATGATGAGGGCGCCGTATTCAAGGACCTGGACGGCACGGAGTATCATCGGTATACGTTTTAGTACCTGTCGAAAATTCCCTCGGAATTTTCCGACAAAAGGCTTGCAGCCTGCTGCGCGCATAATTTTTACACCTGCGGCGTAAAAATTCCGCACTGGCAGCCTGATCGGTATTTTCTCCACGCACATAGCGCGGCGAAAAATGATTTGATTTTTTCGCGGACGCGGACGCAAACTCTGCGAGGCTTTTGGATAAATTAAAATGTCTGCCGTTTCCGGCAGACATTTTTTTACTTTTGCTTAGTCCGGCCGGCAGCCGAAGTGCAGCAGCGCCTCCAGCACACCGCCGCCTACGGCCAGGGCCTTATCTGACGCCTGGAAGCAGTGGGATTGCTTGCACCGGGGGTCGATGTCCCCGCACTTCATGCCGGCAGGCACCGTAAGGCCCCCCTGCAGCAGGCCCCGCAGGCAGCCGTCGATGGTGCAGAGCATGGGCTGGCCATTCACCATCGCCGCCACTTCCCCGGCTTTCACCATCTGGCCGATCTCCATTTTCGGCTCAAACACCCCCTCCGCCGGGGACCGCAGCACCCGCTCGGCGCCGTAGCCGCCGATGACGCCGGGAACGCCGGTATTGGGGATGGGCGAGCCATAATAGAGGACCCGGCCCAGGGTGTGGCCGCGCATGGTCTCCACGGCGGCGTGGCAGTCCTCCCCGGCGGTGAAGCCGGGGCCCACGGCGATAACCACCGGGGCCATGTCCCGGCGGGTGCCCAGGTTATGCTTGGCCAGGATGGCGTCCACCAGGGCCGCCGGGTGCAGCTGGGGCAGCAGGGCGCAGTCCGGGTCCGCCAGCACGGCAATATCCCCCGCGGTGGCGATGTCCAAAGCCTCCCGGGCTGTAGCTGCGCGCCGGGCCCGGACATCCTCCACCAGCACCCGGCCCAGGCGCAGAGCCTCGGAAAAGCACACGGTGCGGCGGATGGAGGTGGGCTGGGGCAGGTCCGTCATAACGATTTGGAACCCCGAGCGGTGGAGCCGCAGGGCGATGCCCGTGGCAATATCCCCGGCACCGCGGATCAAAATGGCCATAAAAATCCCTACTTTCTTTTTCTTACGGCTATTTTACCCGCTCGCGTGCCCCGTGTCAACTGGACAATGGGCTGCCGGTGGGGTATACTATTACAAAAAGGAGGTGGCGCAGATGGAGCTCGCTCCCCTGCTGGGCATTCAAAAAGGCGTAACAGCCATCATCGGCAGCGGCGGGAAAACCACCCTGCTGCGCACCCTGGCAGATGAGCTGCCGGGACGGGTACTGCTGTGCACCAGCACCCATTTCCAGGGCTACGCAGACCTGCCCACGGTGCTGGATCCTACGGAATCGGCGCTGCAGGAAGCACTTGAGAAAAGCCGTATCGTCTGCGCCGCCGGGCGCTCCCCCATAGGGAAGCTGGTGGACTGTGGGATCGCCTATGAAGTTTTGGCTTCCCTGGCAGACTATGTGCTGGTGGAGGCGGACGGCTCCCGGCAGCTGCCCCTGAAGGCCCACGCGGGACACGAACCGGTGATCCCGGCGTGCGCCCGGCAGGTCATCTGCGTGGTGGGGCTGTCGGGCCTGCACCGGCCGGTGGTGGAAACGGTACACCGGCCGGAGCTGTTCTGTCCTATGGCTGCCTGCGCCCCAGAGGACGAGGCAACGCCGGAGCGGGTGGCCCGGGGGCTGGTGCAGGAGCACCTGGCCGACACCTATTTTCTCAATCAGGTGGAAACTGAAGCCGCCCTACAGGACGCAAACATCATGGCTTCTATTCTCAAGCCCCAGGGCTTTTCCGTGGTAGCCGGAAGCCAGCGGAAAAAACTTTATCATGTGCTTTGAGCGGATATATAAAAATGGACCTGCCTCCTGACAGGTCCATTTTCTCGTTGAATTGGAAATTACTCCACGGTCACGCCGCGCTCGGCGAAGCCCTTGACCATGAGGTCCAGGTCCGGCTCGATGTGCAGAGGCTCGCCGGCAGACTTGATGGCGTTGGCCACGTCCTTCAGGCCGTTGCCGGTGACAACGGAAACCACGGTGGCGTCCTTCTCAATGAGGCCCCCCTCGCAGGCCTTCTTCAGCGCCGCCGCGCCGGTGACGCCCGCAGGCTCACCAAACACGCCGCAGGTGCGGCCCAGCAGGCGCTGAGCGGCCAGGATCTCCTCGTCGGTGACGCAGACGGCGATGCCGTTGGACTCCCGAATGGCGGCCAGGGCCTTATCGGCATTCCGGGGCACGCCCACGGAGATGGAGTCGGCAATGGTGTTCTCCTCCATGGGCTCCCAGGGCTTATTCTCCTGGATGGCCCGGTTGATGGGATAGCAGCCGTAGGACTGGGCAGAGATGAGCCGGGGCAGCTTGTCGATAAAGCCGATGGCGTACAGATCCTTGAAGCCCTTCCACACGCCGGCGATGGTGCAGCCGTCACCCACGGAGATGGCCAGATAATCGGGCATCTCCCAGTTCAGCTGCTCGGCGATCTCCAGGGCCACGGTCTTCTTGCCCTCGGAGAGATAGGGGTTGATGGCAGCGTTGCGGTTATACCAGCCGTACTTCTCAATGGCCTCGGCGGACATCTTGAAGGTCTCCTCATAGTTGCCCTTGACGGAGATGACATTGGCACCGAAGATCATCAGCTGGGCCACCTTGCCCTTGGGGGCGCGCTCAGGAACGAAAATATAGGTTTTGAAGCCCGCGGCGGCGGCGTTGCCGGCCAAAGAGGAGGCGGCGTTGCCGGTGGAGGAGCAGGCGATGGTCTTGGCGCCGGCCTCATAGGCCTTGGCCACGGCCATGGCGCTGGCGCGGTCCTTCAGAGAGGCGGTGGGATTCTGGCCGTCGTCCTTCACCCACAGACGCTTGATGCCCAGCATCTCGGCCAGCTTGGGCTCCTCGTACAGGGGGCTCCAGCCCACCCGCAGGGGGGTGTCGGGCGTGGTCTCCTCCACGGGCAGCAGCTCACGGTAGCGCCACATGGAGCGATTCTCCCGCTGGGCCAGCTTCTCCTTGGTGAGGACGGACTTGATATAATCGTAATCATATACGATGTCCAGAATGCCGCCGCACTCGCAGTTGGTCAGGTCGGGGGTGGCCTCGTAGGTCTTGCCGCAGCGGACGCACTTGCCGTATTTTACGTTTTTCATAGTGTGTTCTCCTCAATTAATATAATATTCGTCCTCCGCCCATTGAGCGGGATTGGTATCGATATATTGCCAGATGCGGAGATAATCCTCCTCGTTGCGAATAATGTGGTCGAAATAGGAGCGCTGCCAAAGCTTCCACCCCGGCGTGTTCATCATCCGATTGACCGTCTTCGTTGTTCTGGATTTAAATGCCCCGATTATGCTGCTCAAATCACGCGTAGGGGCGGGGCTCTGCCCCGCCCGCTGTATCGTCAGCAGGATATGCACATGGTTCGGCATAACGATATGTTTATCAATAACTACCCCGTAGCGTTCCGGCAGCGCCAGCAGTTCGTTCTCCACGACTTTCCCGAACGGGCGGGGTAGAACCCCGCCCCTACTCACATCAGAGAGACATTTCTGCCTTTGATCTGTACAAATCGTAACGAAGTACACACCGTCTTCGCTATAATCATACATGGGCAGTCGGTATCGCTTTCTCCGCGCCATATACTTCATTTTCCCCATCTCCCGGCAATAAAGAATCGCAGGGGCGGGACGGCTGTCCCGCCCCTGCGGCGAATGTGGGGTATTTCTTACAGATCCTTCAGCAGGCCGGTGGCCTCGTTGAACTCGTTGATGAGCTCGTCCAGATCCTTGGCCTGGGCGTGAACGGCATCCCAGGTGCCCTTGGTGTCGTACCACTGGGCGTTCAGATCCTCCACGGTCATGCCCTGCTGCTCCACCCAAGTGTAGTACTTCAGGTTGTGGACGCGCTTGCGCTCGGCATAGCCCATCTCCATCATGTTGTCGGTCTTCAGGCCCAGCATATGCAGAGCGTGATCCATAGCGGCCTCATGCGCGTTATATGCGCCGTGCATCTCATTCAGCTCCTCAATACGGGACTGATACATCACGGCGGAGTCGGTAAGCACAGTGCCCACCACGTCATTCTCGGTGAGCTCATAGTACTTGGCCATCTTAATGCAGCACAGCACGTTGGCGATGCCGGAGATGCCCAGCCAGCTCATCTTCTCCACCTGCTCGTCGCTCATGCCCAGCTCGTTCTTCATGTAAGCCTTGCCGTCCGCGGTGTTGAACAGGCGCAGCAGGCGCTGGGAGTCCTCATCGTCGATGGCGATGGCCATGTCGGTGTTCTTCACGTTGTGGATCCAGGGAATGTGCTTGTCGCCGATACCCTCGATGCGGTGGCCGCCGAAGCCGTTATTCAGGATGGTGGGGCACTGCAGAGCCTCGCCCACGGCCAGCTTCAGATGGGGATACCGCTCCTTCAGCAGGTCACCGGCAGACATGGTGCCGGCGGAACCGGAGGTGAAGCAGGCGCCGGCAAAGTTCTGACCGGGCTTCTTCACGGCCTCAAACAGATCGGCCAGGGCGTAACCGGTGACATTGTAGTGCCACAGGGGGTTGCCCATCTCGGCGAACTGGTTGAAGATCATCATGGTGGGATCCTGCTTCAGCTCCCAGGTCTTGTCGAAGATCTCCTTGACGTTGGACTCGCAGCCGGGGGTGGCGATGATCTGGCCGGCGATGCTCTTGAGCCAGTCAAAGCGCTCCTTGGACATATCCTGGGGCAGGATGGCCACGGACTCGCAGGCCAGGAGCTTGGAGTTAAAGGCGCCGCCGCGGCAGTAGTTACCGGTGGAGGGCCAAACAGCGTGATGATAGGTGGCGTCAAACTGACCGGTGACCAGGCGGGGTGCCAGGCAGCCGAAGGAGGCGCCCACCTTGTGGCAGCCGGTGGGGAACCACTTGCCGGACATGGCAATGATGCGGCAGGGCACGCCGGAGAGCTTGCTGGGGATCTCCACATAGTTGGGCACAGCCTGGAACAGGCCGCCCTTCTCCTTGGCCTCATTGTGCCAGGAGATACGGAACAGGTTTACGGGATCCACATCCCACAGCCCGGTGTTGGAGAGCTTGGCCTTGATCTTCTCGGGGATCAGGTCGGGGTTCTGCATCTGGGCGATGGTGGGGATGATGATGTTGTTTTCCTTGGCCTTCTGGATATTGTGCTCCAGGCCGGCCGTGTTAATGGTCAGATCGATTTTTCCCATGTTTGTTTTCCTCCTGAAATTTCACTTCTTGTTGGCGTCGATATAAGAATACAGTGTATACTTGGAAATACCGAAGTATTTTGCTACTTTGTCGCCGGACTTGGTCACCAGGAACGCGCCGCTCTCATTGAGGAAGCGAATGGCGCGGATCTTATCGTCCTTGTTCATGAGCGCAACAGGCTTGCCCACCAGGGCCACAGACTGCTCGATAAGCTCATCGAGCACGTTGTTGACGTTGATGATCCGCTCCGGCTCCCTCTGGGCCTTGTCATGGGTGGAGAGCATCTCCTCTATGGTCTGGCTGATCATAGTCAGGGCGGACACGTCGTAGTTAATGGCCAGGATGGCCACCACTATGCCCTTATTGTTGCGGATATAAAGCGATGAGGACTTGAGGATCTTGCCGTCGGGCGTCTTGGTCAGGTAGCCCAAATGATCCTGGGGCTGCGCCTCGTGGTTGAGCATCTGCTCCAGCACCACCTGGGACGCACCGTCGCCGATCTTGCGCCCGGACACATGGCCGTTTACAATGTAGACGATGGTGTGGTCCATCCGGCTGCTGTTGACCTCGTGAATGACCACCTCGCAGTTTCTGCCGAACTGTGCGGCAATGCCGTCAGCAATCTGCTTCAGTGCTTCCAATCGTTTTGTCTCCATAGCCCCGCCTTTCCTCGGCGGCACAGCCGCGCTGCACCGCTCCTTATATAATCGCGCTCTATGCGTCAATATCATAATATCATACTTTTTGTAAAAATCAATCCCTTTCCAAAAAAATAATTTGGTTTGATAAATTTTTGTTTGACATCGGCGTAAGTTGTGATATGATAGGTTTGTGAGCGGAATCGACACCTCTCGAGCCGCTTGCATGAAGATGTTTTTTATTTTGAAAAATATGGAGGTTCACTATGGATTTTGAAGCCATTAAAAAGGCCGCTGAGGGCTATAAGCCCGCTATGGTCAAGTTCCTGCGGGACATGATCGCCATCCCCTCTGAATCCTGCGAGGAAGAGGGCGTTGTCAAGCGCATCGCCGAGGAAATGAAGGCCCTGGGCTACGATAAGGTCGAGTTCGACAAGCTGGGCAACGTCATCGGCTGGATGGGCAGCGGCGACAAGATCATCGCCATCGACTCCCACATCGATACCGTGGGCATCGGCAACATCGAGAACTGGGAAGCTGACCCCTACAAGGGCTACGAGACCGACGACCTGATCTACGGCCGCGGCGGCAGCGACCAGGAGGGCGGCATGGCTTCCGCCACCTACGGCGTCAAGATCATGAAGGACCTGAACCTGATCCCCGAAGGCTACAAGCTGATGGTGGTGGGCTCCGTCCAGGAGGAAGACTGCGACGGTATGTGCTGGCAGTCCATCGTGAACGAGTACTTTAACGGTCCTGAGGACGCCCGCAGCAAGGTGGAGTTCGTCATTTCCACCGAGCCCACCGACGGCGGCATCTATCGCGGCCACCGGGGCCGCATGGAGATCCGCGTGGACATGCACGGCGTGTCCTGCCACGGCTCCGCTCCCGAGCGCGGCGACAACGCCATCCACAAAATGGCCGAGGTCATTCTGAACATCCGCGACCTGAACGAGAACCCCGCCGACGGCTCCACCGAGATCAACGGCCTGGTGAAGATGCTCGATCCCAAGTTCAACCCCGAGCACTATGAGGACGCCCGCTTCCTGGGCCGCGGCACCTGCACCACCAGCCAGATCTTCTACACCTCCCCCTCCCGCTGCGCCGTGGCCGATAGCTGCGCTATCTCCATCGACCGCCGCATGACCGCAGGCGAGACCTATCAGTCCTGCCTGAAGGAGATCGAGGATCTGCCCGCCTGCAAGAAGTATGCCAAGGACGTGAAGGTCTCCATGTATATGTACGACCGTCCCGCCTGGACCGGCCACGTCTATGAGACCGAGTGCTTCTTCCCCACCTGGATCAACAAGGAGTCCGCTCCCCACGTCCAGGCCCTTATCGACGCCCACCACGCCCTGTGGGGCACCGAGCGCCTGATGCCCTGCGAGCTGGCCGCTTCCAAGCGCCAGGGCCGTCCCCTGACTGACAAGTGGACCTTCTCCACCAACGGCGTGTCCATCCAGGGCCGCTATGGCATCCCCTGCGTGGGCTTCGGCCCCGGTGCCGAGTCCCAGGCTCACGCGCCCAACGAAGTGACCTTCAAGCAGGATCTGGTGACCTGCGCCGCTCTGTACGCCGCCGTTCCCGGCCTGTATAAGCCCGAGAACAAGGACGGCTCCGCCACCTCCTTCCGCCAGGAGCTCACCGGCAACGACATCAAGTAATTTCATCTGATCTGATCCTTCCGGTGAGGGCGGTGCGCCGCCTTCACCGTGAAGGGCGTTTAGAACCTATTCAACTTTTGACAATATAAGGAGAGATAATCAACATGAGCAAGACCGTTGAACTGGCCCGCCATCTGGAAACCCTGCACATCAACAACATGTACAAGAACGATTTCTATTGGACTTGGGACAAGACCGATGACGAGATCGACGCTATCTTCACCGTGGCCGACGCCCTGCGCGACCTGCGCGAGCGCAACAAGAGCACCCGCATCTTTGATTCCGGCCTGGGCATTTCCCTGTTCCGCGACAATTCCACCCGTACCCGTTTCTCCTTCGCCTCCGCCTGCAATCTGCTGGGCCTGGAGGAGCAGGTCCTGGACGAAAAGAAGTCCCAGATCGCTCACGGCGAGACCGTCCGCGAGACCGCAAACATGGTCTCCTTCATGGCTGACGTCATCGGTATCCGCGATGATATGTACATCGGCCAGGGCCACACCTATCAGAAGACCTTCATGGACGCTCTGGAAGACGGCTATCGTCAGGGCATCCTGGAGCAGCGCCCCACGCTGGTGAACCTGCAGTGCGACGTGGATCACCCCACCCAGTGCATGGCCGACATGCTACATGTCATCCACTACTTCGGCGGCGTGGAGAACCTGAAGGGTAAGAAGGTCGCTATGACCTGGGCTTATTCTCCCTCCTACGGCAAGCCTCTGTCCGTGCCCCAGGGCGTCATCGGTCTGTTCACCCGCTTCGGCATGGACGTGACCCTGGCTCACCCCGATGGCTACGACGTGATGCCCGAGGTGGAGGAAGTGGCCCGCAAGAACTGCGAGAAGTACGGCTCCAAGTTCCACAAGACCAACAGCATGGCCGAGGCCTTCAAGGATGCCGACATCGTGTATCCCAAGTCCTGGGCTCCCTTCGCCGCCATGGAGGAGCGCACCAAGCTGTACTCCGCCGGTGACCAGGCCGGTATCGACGCCCTGGAGAAGAAGCTGCTGGCTCAGAACGCCGAGCACAAGGATTGGGCCTGCACCGAGGAAATGATGAAGCTGACCAAGGACGGCAAGGCTCTGTACATGCACTGCCTGCCCGCCGACATCACCGGCCTGAGCTGCAAGGAAGGCGAAGTGGACAACTCCGTGTTCGACCGCTACATCGTGCCCCTGTACAAGGAAGCTTCCTACAAGCCCTATATTATTGCCGCTATGATCTTCATGTCCCAGGTGAAGGATCCCGTCAAGACCCTGATGGAGCTGGACGCCGCCGACAATCATCGTAAGCTGCACTAATTGACCTGAACCAACCGATAGCGGGAGTGCTGCCAAACGCTCCCGCTATCGCACTTAAAAAGGCAAAATGCACGGGCGGCTCATCCCGCCCGCAGCCCGCAGGGGCCGGTGTGCGCATCGGCCCGCCCCAAAAACCTGTAGGGGCGGACGACCCTGTCCGCCTGCAAGAAAGAGGTATATTGAATATGAGCAAGCGCATCGTCATCGCCCTGGGCGGCAATGCCCTGGGCAACACCGCCACCGAGCAGCTGGCCCTGGTCAGCAACACCGCCAAGGCCATCGTGGACCTCATCGCCGAGGGCAACGAGGTGGTCATCGCCCACGGCAACGGCCCCCAGGTGGGCATGATCAACCTGGGCCTTTCCACCGCCGCCGAGGCCGGCGCCATCAAGGCCGACATGCCTTTCCCCGAGTGCGGCGCTATGTCCGAGGGCTACATCGGCTACCACCTGCAGCAGGCCATCGGCAACGAGCTGGCCTCCCGTGGCATGACCAAGCCCGTGGCCACCATCGTCACCCAGACCGTGGTCTCCGAGGATGACCCCGCCTTCCAGAACCCCACCAAGCCCGTGGGCGCTTTCTATGACAAGGAGACCGCCGACCGCATCGCCGCCGAGAAGGGCTACACCATGGTGGAGGACGCCGGCCGCGGCTACCGCCAGGTGGTTCCCTCCCCCAAGCCCTTTGACATCGTGGAGGCCGAGTCCATCAAGGCCCTGTTTAACGCCGGCCATGTGGTCATCGCCGTGGGCGGCGGCGGCATCCCCGTGATCCGCAAGGATGGCAAGTTGTACGGCACCCCCGCCGTCATCGACAAGGACTTCGGCAGCGAGCTGCTGGCCGAGCTGCTGGACGCCGACGTGCTGGTGATCCTCACCGCCGTGGAGAAGGTGGCCATCAACTTCAACAAGCCCGATCAGAAGGGTCTGGATGATCTGACCCCCGCCCAGGCCAAGGTCTACATGGACGAGAACCAGTTCGCCAAGGGCTCCATGCTGCCCAAGGTCCAGGCCGCGGTGAAGTTTGCCGAGTCCAAGGCCGGCCGCACCGCCCTGATCACCCTGCTGGAGAAGGCCAAGGACGGTATCGCCGGCAAGACCGGCACCCGGATCCATCAGTAAGCTTCTTCAAGTGCCGGTTTACCGGAGGTCCAAAAGTTCCCGAAGGCGATTACCGTCCTTAACATGAAATCCTGGGCCGCTTTTGCCAAAAAGCGCCATGGCTGCATGGCTGCCATGGTATCGCCGGCAAGACCGGTACCCGGATCCATCAGTAAACCGCTTTGCAGACAGCTATTTGAAAATTTTCTTTATGAAAAATGACGCCGGAGTTATCCCCGGTGTCATTTTTTTATTCCCATTTTCAACAAATTTCGGCCATCCGTTTATGGCGTTTTTCACAATTTTTATCACATGTCACAAATAATTTCGGCTTTCAAAAAAATTATTTTGGTAAAATTGAAATTCCTGGTTGAATTTTTGGGGGGCATACGCTATAATAGCTTTGTTCCAAGTGAATGTCGGGTGCATACCCGTTATTCAGACTGCCGAAAAATTTACTCTTCTTTCATTCGGCCGTCACATATTCTAAAGGAGGAAAATTGAATGAAAAAGTTCCTGGCACTGCTTCTCTCCCTGGTTATGGCTCTGAGCCTGTTCGCCTGCGGTCAGAAGAACAACGATTCCGAAAAGGCTAAGGTCAAGGTCGGCTTCATCACCCTGCATGATGAAAACTCCACCTACGACCTCAACTTCATCAATGGTGCTAAAGAGGCCATTGCAAACCTGGGTCTGACGGACGCTGACTACGTCATGAAGAACAACATTCCCGAAGGTCAGGAGTGCCTGGTTGCCGCTGAGGACCTGGTCGACCAGGGCTGCAACATCATCTTCGCCGACAGCTTTGGTCATGAGCCTTACATGATCGAGGCCGCTCAGAAGTATCCCGATGTCCAGTTCTGCCACTCCACCGGTACCCGCGCTCACACCGAGGGCCTGGCCAACTATCACAATGCCTTCGCTTCCATCTATGAGGGCCGTTACCTGGCCGGTATCGCTGCCGGTATGAAGCTCAACGAGATGATCGAGAACGGCACCGAGATCAACGGCGTGAAGGTCACCGCTGACAACGCCAAGATCGGCTACGTCGGCGCTTTCACCTACGCTGAGGTTATCTCCGGCTACACCTCCTTCTTCCTGGGCGCTCGCTCTGTCTGCCCCTCCGTCACCATGGACGTGACCTTCACCGGCAGCTGGTACGATGAGACTCTGGAGAAGGAAGGCGCTCAGAAGCTGATCGCCGGCGGCTGCAACCTGATCAGCCAGCACGCTGACTCCCTGGGTGCTCCTACCGCCTGCGAGAACGCCGGTGTTCCCAACGTCTCCTACAACGGCTCCACCCAGAAGGACTGCCCCAACACCTTCATCGTTTCCTCCCGCATCAACTGGGCTCCCTACTATGAGTATGCTATCCAGGCTGTCATCGACGGCAAGACCATCGACACCGACTGGACCGGCAACCTGAAGACCAACTCCGTGGTTCTGACCGACCTGAACGACGCTGTTGCCGCCAAGGGCACCGCAGAGGCTATCGAGGCCGCCAAGGCCAAGCTGGAGAGCGGCGAGCTGCACGTGTTCGATTGCTCCACCTTCACCGTTAACGGTGAGCACCTGACCAGCTACCTGGCCGATGTGGATACCGACGCTGCTTACGAGCATGAGACCGAGGTCATCACTGATGGTTACTTCGCTGAGTCCGCTAAGCGCTCCGCTCCTTACTTCGATCTGGCCATCGATGGCATCAATCGTCTGGACGAGAACTTCGGCGGCTAATACATAGCACCGATTCAAAAGATGGACTGCTTCGGCAGTCCATCTTTTTTGCCGCACTTCTGCGTCTTTCCATTGGAAATGCAACCGGCAGATGGAAATTTTTTATCTCCTCAATGATGCTTTATCACACCGTTTTTACTCCATCGGCAAATCGCACAAAGACGGTTTTCTATTCTTGTGTAACCTTACATTCTTTGTACATACCTAACAATTTTTTTGCAATTTCTGATTTACAATCCTCGACATCTATGGTAAAATAAATCGTATTGAATCTACCCCCCGGCGTTTTACGAGGTGTTGCAGCCAACTGCGCCGAAAGAAAGGATGACAGCCTTGGAAAAAAAATGCGCAATTAGAATGGAGAACATCACCAAGCGCTTCGGCAGCAAGGTCATCGCAAACAAAGATGTGAACCTTGAACTGTACGAGGGCGAGATCCTGTCCCTGCTGGGCGAAAACGGCAGCGGCAAGACTACCTTGATGAACATGCTCTCCGGCATCTACTTCCCTGATGAGGGACAGATCTACATCCACGAAAAGCCCGTGACCATTGCATCTCCCAAGGATGCCTTTGACCTGGGTATCGGCATGATCCACCAGCACTTCAAGCTGGTCGACATCTTCACCGCCACGGAGAACATCATCCTGGGCCTGGAGGGTAAGCTGGATCTGAACAACGCCCGCCAAAAGGTCAAGGATATCTGCGAGAAGTACGGCTTCGACATCGACCCCGACATGAAAATCTACGATATGTCTGTTTCCCAGAAGCAGACCGTGGAGATCGTGAAGGTTCTGTTCCGCGGCGCTGACATCCTGATCCTGGATGAGCCCACCGCCGTGCTGACTCCCCAGGAGACCGACAAGCTCTTTGCCGTTATGCGCAACATGAAGGCTGACGGTAAGTCCCTTATCATCATCACCCACAAGCTCCACGAGGTGCTGGACGTATCCGACCGTGTGGCCGTGCTGCGCAAGGGCGAGTACATAGGCGACGTAATGACCAAGGACGCCAACCAGCAGTCTCTGACGGACATGATGGTGGGCCACAGCGTCACCCTGAACATCAACCGTCCCGAGCCGGTGAATGTCACTCCCCGGCTGGAGGTGAAAGGCCTCACCGTGTTCGATGAGCTGGGCGTCAAGCGCCTGGACAATGTCAGCTTCACCATGAACGCCGGCGAAGTGCTGGGTATCGCGGGCATCGCCGGCTCCGGCCAGCGGGAGCTGCTGGAATCCATCGCGGGCCTGTATCCCATCAAGTCCGGCTCTGTCATTTACCATGACCCCGAGACCGGCAAGGATAAAGAGCTGGTGGGTCTGGATCCCATGGACATCCGCAAAAACGGCATCGCCATGAGCTTCGTTCCCGAGGACCGCCTGGGCATGGGCCTGGTGGGCTCCATGGGTATGACCGGCAACATGATGCTGCGCTCCTGGCGCAAGGGCAAGGGCCTGTTCCTCAACCGCAAGGATCCCGAGGCGCTGGCCCAGCGTATCTGGCAGGAGCTGGAAGTGGTCACCCCCAGCACCAACTTCCCCGTTCGCCGTATGTCCGGCGGTAACGTGCAGAAGGTCCTGGTGGGCCGCGAGATCGCCCAGCAGCCCTCCGTGCTGATGACCGCTTACGCCGTCCGCGGCCTGGACATCAACACCTCTTATACCATTTACAACCTGCTCACCGAGCAGAAGATGAAGGGCGTAGCCGTTGTGTACGTCGGCGAGGACCTGGACGTGCTGCTGGAGCTGTGCGACCGGATCGTGGTCCTCTGCGGCGGCCAGGTCTCCGGCGTAGTGGACGCCCGCAAGACTGACAAGCGCGAAGTGGGCGCACTGATGACCCGTGTGGAAGGAGGCGAGGTACATGCATAAAAAACAGTCTTTGTTTCAGATCTCTAAGCGTGATACGCTGCCTCTGTCCAAGGCGCTGCTGATCCGCGGCGGCATTTTGCTGCTGGCTTTGGTTTTCTGCGGTTTGATCACCACCATCCTCACCGGCAAAAACCCCTTCAGCGTGTATGGTACCATCCTCTCCGGTGCATTCGGTACCTCCCGCCGTATTTGGGTCACCTTGCGTAATGTGGCGGTCCTGCTGGGCATCTCCCTGGCTGTGACTCCCGCCTTTAAAATGCGCTTTTGGAACATCGGCGCCGAGGGCCAGACCCTGGTAGGCTGCCTGGCCACCACCGCCTGCATGATCCTGCTGGAGGGTAAGGTCCCCACCGTCGTGATGATCCTCATTTCCCTCATTGCTTCCCTGCTGGCCGGCGCCCTGTGGGGCTTCCTGCCCGCCTTCTTCAAGGCCAAGTGGAACACCAATGAGACTCTGTTCACCCTGATGATGAACTACATCGCCATGCAGCTTGCCTCTTACTTCATCATCATTTGGGAGGTGCCCAAGGGCGCCGGTAAGATCGGTATCGTCAACCAGGCTTCCAAGGACGGCTGGCTCCCGGAGCTGGGCAACGAGTATCTGCTGCCCATCCTGATCGTGGCTCTTATGACCGGCCTTATGTACATCTATCTGACATACAGCAAACACGGCTATGAGATCGCCGTGGTGGGCGAGAGCCAGCGCACCGCCAGCTATGCCGGCATCAAGGTGGACCGGGTCATCATCCGCACCATGATCCTCTCCGGTGCCCTGTGCGCCATGATGGGCTTCCTTATGACAGCCGGTATCGACCACACCCTTACCACCACCATCGTGGACAGCCGCGGTTTTACCGCTGTCATGGTGTCCTGGATGTCCAAATTCAATCCCTTTATTATGATCGCTGCCTCTCTGCTGCTGGTGACTATGGACCGCGGCGCCAGCGAAGTGTCCAGCGTCCTGGGCCTGAACCAGTCCTTTGCTGATATTCTTACCGGTATCATCCTGTTCTTCATCATTGCTACCGAGTTCTTTATCACCTACAAGGTCACCCTGCGCAAGAGCAGCAAGAAGGAGGCGTAACGGATGAATTTTAGCTTTATATCTTTCTTCCCCCGTGCGGTGATGCAGGGCATCCCCCTGCTGTTCGGCAGCACCGGCGAAATTCTCACCGAAAAGTCCGGCAACCTGAACCTGGGTATTCCCGGTATCATGTATGTGGGCGGCATCAGCGGCGTTATCGGCGCATTCTTCTATGAGCAGGCCGTGCCGGCAGCAGACATGAGCGCCTTTTTGGCGATCCTGATCCCCATCCTCTGCTCTCTGCTGGGTTCCCTGCTCATGGGCCTGATTTACTGCTTCCTGACGGTCACTCTCCGGGCCAACCAGAACGTTACCGGTCTGGCCATGACCACCTTTGGCGTGGGCGTGGGCAACTTCTTCGGCGGCTCCCTCATTAAGCTCACCGGCAGTGAGGTCCCCTCCATTGCCCTCACTACCACCAGCAACTTCTTCAAGACTTCTCTCCCCGGCGCCACCACCACCGGCTGGTTTGGCGAACTGTTCCTGTCCTATGGCTTCCTGGCGTATTTGGCCATCATTATGGCTGTGGTCGCCTCCTACTTCCTGAACCATACCCGTCCCGGCCTGCACCTGCGTGCCGTGGGCGAGAGTGCTTCCACCGCCGATGCCGCCGGTATCAATGTTACTAAGTACAAATACCTGGCCACCTGCGTCGGCTCCATGGTCGCGGGCCTGGGCGGTCTGTACTATGTTATGGACTACGCCAACGGCGTGTGGTCCAACAACGCCTTCGGTGATCGCGGCTGGCTGGCTATCGCGCTGGTCATCTTCACCATCTGGCGTCCCAACGTCAGCATCCTGGCCTCCATCCTGTTCGGCGGCCTGTACATCCTGAACATCTATCTGCCCACCCCCGGCGGTCAGATGGCCATCAAGGAGCTGTACAAGATGCTGCCCTATGTCATCACGCTGATCGTGCTGATCGTTGTGTCCCTGCGTAAGAAACGCGAGGATCAGCCCCCTGCGTCCCTCGGTCTCTCCTACTTCCGCGAGGAACGCTGACACCGTATAAAAAGAGTAGGCCCGTATGGGCCTGCTCTTTTTTCTTTGAATTTAAGGAGGATAAACTATGTCTACCCTGCTGATCAAGAACATTTCCCAACTTGTCACCTGCGATGACAAGGACCAGTTCCTTCAGAACGTAGATGTTCTGTGCAAGGACGGATTCATCGAAAAAATCGGCGCGAACCTCGATGCCGAGGCCGACCGCATCATCGACGGCTCCCACATGCTGTGCTATCCCGGCCTGGTGAACACCCACCATCATCTGTATCAGGTCTTTTCCCGCAACCTGGCCAAGGTGCAGAATATGGAACTGTTTGACTGGCTGAAAACCCTATATGAGATCTGGAAAAACCTGGACAGCGAAGTCATCCGCCTGTCCTCTCTGACGGGCATGGGCGAGCTGATGAAGCACGGCTGCACCACCTGCTTTGACCACCACTATGTGTTCCCCGCCCACGCCGGCGACCTGCTGGGCACCCAGTTTGCCGCCGCCGATGAACTGGGCATCCGTATGTACTGCAGCCGGGGCAGCATGGACCTGAGCGTGAAGGACGGCGGCCTGCCCCCGGACAGCGTGGTACAGACCGTGGACGAGATCATGAAGGACTCCGCCCGGGTCATTGAAAAATACCACGACACCTCCTATGGCGCCATGCACCGGGTGGCACTGGCTCCCTGCTCCCCCTTCTCCGTTTCCGCCGATCTGCTGCGGGAAAGTGCCATCCTGGCCCGGCAGTACGGCGTGCGTCTGCACACCCACCTGTGCGAGACCAAGGACGAGGAGAACTTCATGCTCCAGCGGGAGGGTGTGCGCCCCCTGGAGTACATGGAGCGCCTGGGCTGGATCGGCGAAGATGTCTGGTACGCCCACGGCATCCACTTCAATGACGAGGAGCTGCGGGTACTGGCCAAGACAGGCACCGGCGTTGCCCACTGCCCCATCAGCAACATGAAGCTCTCCTCCGGCATCGCCCGGATCCCGGAGATGCTGAAGCTGGGCGTGCCCGTGGGCCTGGCCGTGGACGGCAGCGCCTCCAACGACGGCTCCAGCCTTATGGAGGAGCTGCGGGTGGCCTTCCTGCTGCACCGGCTGAACTCCAGCCGCGAGGCACCCACCGGCTACGACATCCTGAAAATGGCCACCCGGGGCAGCGCACGTCTGCTGGGCCGGGATGACATCGGGCAGATCGCTGCGGGTAAGTGCGCCGACCTGTTCATGATCGACAGCCGCCGCCTGGAACTGGTGGGCTCGTGCTACGATCCCAAGTCCGTGCTGGGCACCGTGGGCGTCCGGGGTCCCGTGGACTACACCGTGGTCAATGGAAAGGTCACTGTGGAACACGGCAAGCTGGTGACCATCGACGAGGAAAAGGTCGCCTTTGAGGCAAATCAGAAGTGCGATGCCTATCTGGCCATGTAAGCCAAAAACTACGCAAAAAATCGGAGAGGGAAAAACCTCTCCGATTTTTTTACTCCTCATTGAGCATCTCATCCACCTGGCTGCGGTGGGCCTCATACCAGTCCCGATACTCCTGCATATCCTTGGCAAAGAGATCTTTGCTGCTGGGCGGTGTATATGTAATGGCGTTGGCCCCGGCCCGGATGGCCGCCAAAATGGTCTTATCTGTGGGACCGCCGGTGGCGATGATGGGCAGCTCCGGGTATTTGGCGCGAATTTCTGCCACGATCTCCGGCGTCCGGGCAGCGCCGGACACATTCACAATGTCCACGCCGGCTGCCAGCCGTTTATCCAGGTCCACATGCTCCGAAACTACCGTGAACACCACCGGGACCTCCACCATGCTCTTGATGTCGCGGATGGTATCGTTGGTGATCATAGCGTTGCAGACCACGCCGAAGGCACCCAGCTGCTCCGCTGCCGCCGCCATATTCACAGACCGCTGCCCATTGGTATAGCCGCCGCCCACCCCGGCAAACACCGGCACGTCGGAAACGCTGATAATCGCTTGCGTAATGCTGGGTTGGGGTGTAAAATTATATACGGCGATCACCGCATCGGCATTGATATTCTTGATAATGGCCACATCCGTGGAAAAAACCAGGGACTTGATGCGCCGCCCAAACACACGGATCCCGCTGCACTCACTGATGCACCGCGGGATCTGCAGCGCGTGCTTTCGCAGCTCCCCTTCATATTCGGGAACAAATTTCTGTTTCACAACCTCTCCTTCCTCCGCTTTTCAAAAAAATTATGTTAACCGATTTTAACATATGTTGTGAAAACTTTCAAGTTTATTTTGTCGAAGGAGAGATTCTTTTCAAATTATTCACATTTGTTAAAATGTGAGCCTGCTTATTTACGGTTTTTTTATCCGTTAGATCTTTACAAGCTCGTACGCCCGGGTGCCCAGGCCCAGCTTTTCGGCATGCTCCAGGCAGCTCGCCCAATCGGTGTCCGGGTGGATGCGGTGGAAATGGTCATGGTCGTGGCAATCTCCAGCATCGGCGGCGGAGCCATGGAGAATGGGCTGCGCATTCACGGCATCCACGCAGGCCATATCCAGAGCCACCGGGTCGAAAGAGGCAAACATGCCCACGTTGGGCACGATGGCCGCGTCGTTCTCCGCATGGCAGTCGCAGTTGGGCGACACATCAATGACCAGGGAAATGTGGAAGCAGGGCCGGCCGTCCACCACAGCCTTGGTATACTCGGCCATTTTCCGGCTCAGGTTGGTGTGGGACTCGTCAAAATTCACGGTGATGGCGTTGCGGGCGCACACGGCGATGCAGCGGCCGCAGCCCACGCACTTACTGTGGTCAATGGACGCCTTCCGATCCTCCACAGTGATAGCGCTGTGGGCACAGATCTTGGTGCACATTTTGCAGCCCACACAGTGCTCCTGCTCCACATGGGGCTTGCCGGCGTTGTGCTGCTCCATCTTGCCCGCCCGGCTGCCGCAGCCCATGCCGATATTCTTCAGCGCGCCGCCGAAGCCGGCGGATTCATGGCCCTTGAAATGCGTCAGAGAAATGAACACATCCGCGTCCATGACGGCCCGGCCGATCTTGGCATTCTTCACATATTCGCCGCCCTCTACCGGCACCTCCACCTCATCGTTGCCCTTGATGCCGTCGGCGATGATCACCTGGCAGCCGGTGGTCATGGGGTTAAATCCGTTGAGCATGGCCGTGTCCAAATGATCCAGCCCGTTCTTACGGCCGCCCACATAGAGGGTGTTGCAGTCGGTAAGGAAGGGCTTGCCGCCCCGCTCCTTCACGAAATCCGCCACGGTTTTTGCCCAGTTGGGACGCAGAAACGCCAGGTTGCCCGGCTCGCCGAAGTGCATCTTGATGGCCACATACTTGTTCTCGAAGTCAATTTCGCCCATGCCGGCGGTTTTCATCAGACGGGTCAGCTTCTGCTGCAAGTTTTCCCGGAAATCCGCCCGGAAATCCGCCCAATACACCTTAGATGCCATAAAAACAGCTCCTTTTCTTGCTTGATAGGGTCATGGTATCATATTTGGGCAAAAAAATCCACCCCCGGAGGCTCCGATTTATGAGAATCCTTACGCACATTGTCACCGCCCAGGAGGACGGCGCTGCGGTAAAATTCCTGCTGCGCCGGCATTTTGCCCTGTCCTCCTCCCTGCTCAAGTCCATCAAATGGCGTGAGGGCGGCATCACCCTCAACGGCGTACCGGTGACCGTGGCCGCCCTGTGCCATACCGGCGACCGGCTTGCAGCGGATGTGTCCGATCCGCCCTGCCACAACCCCAATCTGCACCCGGTGGATTTTCCCCTCTCCATCCTGTGGGAGGATGAGGACCTGCTGATCCTCAATAAGCCCGCAGGCATCACCGTACACTGCGCCGCCCTGACCCAGGAGCCGGTGACCGTGGCCGGGGCCGTGGCCCACTATCTTCACAGCGACCAGTACCACGGGGTGAACCGCCTGGACCGGGGCACAACTGGGGTCATGGTGGTGGCAAAATCCGGATATATCCACGCCCGGTGCATGGCCCTGCTCCACTCCGGGGATTTCTACCGGGAATACCGGGGCATCTGCCTGGGCACCCCGGATCCCACCGCGGGACACATTGACCTGCCCATCGACCGGGACCGTGACTCCCTGCTCAAGCGGCATATTGACCCCCAGGGCGCACCGGCCCATACGGACTACGAAGTGCTGGCGCAGCGAAACGGCCTGTCCCTGCTGCGCCTTGTGCCCCGCACGGGCCGCACCCACCAGCTGCGGCTGCACATGGCCGAGATAGGCCATCCCCTGGCCGGGGACTGGCTCTACGGTACGGAGGACAAGGCCCTCATTTCCCGGCCGGCTCTGCACTCCTACACCGTACACCTGCGCCACCCCATCACCGGGGAGGTGCTGGACGTCACCGCCCCCCTGCCGGAGGATATGCAGCGGCTCTTAGATTGATATGCGCAAACATGCAAAAGCGGCGCACAGGCAAATGCCTGTGCGCC